>ENA-OVOD01000028-OVOD01000028.1-sediment-metagenome-genome-assembly--contig:-NODE-28-length-15946-cov-3.555675_pt1 | contig 15946 bp, 15 predicted proteins | sample MGYA00250097_ERZ650218 | MGnify/ENA primary metagenome ERZ650218 (study PRJEB26732, sample SAMN07278952) | sediment metagenome | biome: marsh; feature: saltmarsh; material: sediment | place: USA... | reverse complement strand
GTAATATTAGATGATCCAACTCTTTTCTCAACTGCCGGTGATGTTCCTTTTTAAGAATATGATACTTTCAATATAAGACGGAGAAAACAGGGAAAAGACTGCGACGGAAAATTTTAAGAGTGACTTGTGAAAATGAAATTTCTTCATTTTCGAAAATCTTGTGTTGCATGGCTTTTTCCACATTCAGGATTTTACCCTTCAATGGCAGGATCGCTTGAAACTTACGGTCGCGGCCCTGCTTAGCCGTTCCACCTGCAGAGTCACCCTCCACTATGTATAGTTCTGATAAAGCTGGATCTTTTTCTTGGCAGTCTGCCAGTTTACCAGGAAGTGTACCTACACTCATAGAGTCTTTACGTTTGACCAGGTCTTTTGCACGTTTCGCTGCATCTCTACCTCTGGCTGCAAGGAGTATCTGTGCCATGATGGCTTTTGCTTCTAAAGGTGTCTCTTCAAGGTATTTATTGAAGTGTTCAGAGAAGAATTTTTGTACCAAAGGACGCACATAAGAAGAACCTAGTTTTCCTTTTGTCTGCCCCTCAAACTGTGGTTCAGGCACACGTACGGAAACGATACATATAAGACCCTCTTTACAGTCATCACCTGTAATTTTAACGCCTTTTTCTTTTGCATTGGCATTTTTAGCGATATACGTTGCCATAGAACGCGTAAGACCAGCTCTAAAACCTGCTTCGTGTGTACCGCCTTCAGCTGTTTTAATGTTGTTTACAAAAGAGAGTGATTTTTCAGAGTCTGCATCACAATACATGAGTGCGATATCTATTTCGATATCATCTGCTTTACCTTGGAAAAATTGTGCAGTTGTAAGAGGTGTCTTCGTATTCATATCTTCAACGAATTGCTTGATACCGCCTTCAAAATGATACATTTCTTTCGTACCATCACGTTCATCTTTAAATTCGATAGTGATCTTTGGATTCAGGTAACAGAGTTCTTTGAATCTTTTCATCAAGATCTCTTTTTGGAAAGTGACACTATCTTTAAAGATGGTCTCATCCGGCCAGAACTCTACTTTGGTACCATGTTTTCTTGTTGTTCCTGTTGCTTTAAGTACTTCCTGTGGGATACCTGCTTTAAAGGATTGCTCATGGATCTCACCATCTTTGAAGATGGTAAGGTTTAAATCTTTAGAGAGGGCATTTACAACAGAGACACCCACACCATGTAGCCCGCCTGAAACCTTATAGGTGTCTTTATCGAATTTACCACCGGCATGAAGGACCGTGAGTACAACGGTTGCTGCAGATATTTTTTCAGTGGGGTGCTCTTTTACCGGGATACCACGGCCATTATCTTCAATGACTGCAGAACCGTCTTTTGTAAGTGTGACTTTGATCGTATCACAGAACCCTGCCATCGCTTCATCGATAGAGTTATCTACGACTTCGTATACAAGGTGATGAAGACCTTTTGTAGAGGTATCACCAATGTACATACCAGGTCTTTTTCTTACCGCTTCTAGTCCTTTAAGAACTTTAATATTACTAGCACCATATTCTGCCATGTTGAGACTCCATTTTGTGGGGGTATAAGTATATATATTTTAGCTAAAACTAGCTTAGATATCTAGCTATAAAACGGGGATTAAAGTGACAATTAAAGGAGCATCCCATTTTGTTGTTTTTTGTTGCTTATAATATCTATTTCATTGGGATCGATGAAGCGCTTTCTTGTATAGGCTTCCAGTGCATATCTTCCTATCATAGCAGCATTATCTGAACAGTATTCAAGTGGTGCAACATGCATCGTTTTACCAAACTCATCACAAAGGTTTTGGTAAGCATTTCGCAGGTATTTATTTGCGGATGCTCCCCCTACGATAGCAAAGTCGTTGATCTTCTCTTTGGCAAAGATCTTTTTGCTTTTTTGAAGCAGGTGAAGTTTGACCGCTTTTTGAAAGGATGCAGAGAGATCTGCCTTATCTTGTTCACTCATATTCTCACTACCACCAAGCTCTTCTACTTTAAGTCTGACCGCATTTTTCAGTCCTGAGAGAGAGAAGGCGATGAGAGGAGAGTTACGTAATGGCACAGGAAGGTCGAAACGGTTTTCATCGCCTTTAAGTGCAAGGGCTTCTATAAGTGGTCCTCCAGGATAGCCTAAGCCCATCATCTTGGCACATTTGTCAAAACTTTCACCCACTGAGTCGTCCATACTCGTGGCAAGGATCTCCATGTGTTCAAAACTTTTAACCCTGATGACTTGTGTATGCCCTCCTGAGATGAGAAGTACAAGCAGAGGCATAATAGCTTCTTTTTCGATAAAAAGTGAGTATATATGCCCTTTAAGATGATGCACAGGGATAAGAGGTAACTCAAGTAGAGTGCTTAAGGTTTTTGCCATAGCAATGCCTTCAAGCAGTGTGACTCCCAGTCCGGGTTGATTGGTGACTGCAATGGCTTTGAGTTTTTCAAAGTAGGGTTGGGTCTCTTTCAGTATCTCAGGGAGTGCAACAGCGTGTAGTCTGGATGCAAGTTCAGGGACTACACCACCATAACACGAGTGTTGTGCCTCCTGAGAGATCTTTTTATGATAAAGGACTTTTTTTGTGGCTATTTCGGTGATAGCTATGGAGCTGTCATCACAGCTTGATTCAATACTTAAGATCATGATCTGTCCAATACAAGTTTTTCTATAAGTGCCCATTTCCCGTAGCCACTGTCGGCATTGATATGGCCTGCATCTTTGATAACAGTTACAGGAATATCATACTGTTGTGCCATGCTTTTGGCTTCTTCTACCTGGATGTATGGGTCATTGTCTGAAACAATCATTTGTATCTCTTTAGCATAGAGGTTTTTTGGCAGTTGACAAGGGAAAAAGGTTTTAATCGTATCTATGTCAGTCGTGAGACTAGGCGGTGAGACCAAAAAAAGTCTTTTTATCTGAGGTACGTGCATAGTGGGTTCGTTACAGAGCCAAAACCAAAGGGTATTGGCCAAAGAGTGGCACACAACAGTATTTGGTTTAAAATCTTCAAGTATCTCTTTGAGTTGTTTTACCCATCTGTTCTTGCTGGGGAAGTGACAGTTGTCAAGGAGAGGGAAAGAGACTGTCCCGTAGTCTTTGGCAACTGTGGCAGCCAGTTCTGCCTGCCAGTGCGGTGCGTCACTCCCACCCCAGCCATGCAGGATGAGCACTTTATCGTTGTTTGACATACGCTCTTACCTCTTGGTCTATTTGGATGATCTCATCGATATTCGATGCTTTCACCGCTTCAAACCTTTTATAGGCATCTAAAACCATTTCACTCATACCAAAGAAGGAGCATTGATCTTCCTGAAATGCCTGTATCGCTTCTTCATTCGCCGCATTAACCACGACACCCAGATGGGCATGTTCCAAGATATGTTCTTTGATATCCCAGATAGGGTAACGCTCCGCTTCGATCGGCAGGAATTCCAAGGCACCTATGCTGAGCAGGTCTGTGGGAGGCAGAATGGCTTCTTCTACCTCTCCTCTGAGTGCAAAGGCAATAGGGAGTTTCATGTCTACACCTGCAAAGTGTGCCGTGGTAGAACCATCTGTGAATTCTGCGAGTGCATGGATGATCGACTTCTTTTCTATCACTGCGTCCACTTTTGTGGTATCAAAGAGCCATTTTGCTTCTAAAAGCTCGAAGAGTTTATTGGTCATCGTAGCCGAATCGATCGTGATCTTGTTACCCATGGACCAGTTAGGGTGTTTGAGAGCATCTGAAAAGGTAGCATCTTTCATTTTAACCAGTTCCCAGTCTCTAAATGCACCGCCGCTTGCAGTGATATAGAGTTTGGAGACCGGTCGTTCATTCATGAGGTACCAGAGCCCAAAGTGCTCAGAATCTATCGGTGTGATAAGTGACATATCTATGAATTCTCCTGCAACCACCAGAGACTCTTTGTTCGCCAATGCAACTCTTTTGCCAAGGTCAGTGGCTTTGAGTGTCGGAGCAAGACCTGCATAGCCTACAAGTGCATTGACCACCGTATCGCTATGAGACATTTCTATAAGTTCCAAAATACCTTGTGTCCCACAGAGTACATGAGGGTGATCTACTTTTGATCTGTCTGATTCATTGGCGATGGCTACAACTTTAGGTTGGTGCTTTTTGATCTGTGCATTAAGCAGGCCAATATTATTGCCTGCGACAAGTGCTTCTATGGCAATGTTATAGTGCTCTGCGATGATGAGGGTATTGACCCCTATGGAGCCAGTCGAACCGAGTAAAACGATACTTGACATGAATTAGAGTAAAGATCTCAATGCAATAACCATGATAACCGCAGCAAAGAGATAGCCGTCTATTCTGTCCAAGATACCACCATGACCAGGCAGCAGGTCTCCAGAGTCTTTTACCCCTGCTTCACGTTTAAGATAAGATTCAAAGAGATCCCCAAACACTGAAGCAACAGAAGTTACAATAGTGACAATGATCGCGATCCACCACTCAACGACAAACAGTCCGACAAAACTACCTGCAAGGGTTGCTATGATAATACCGCCAAAAACACCTTCGAGTGTTTTATTTGGAGACGTATCTGAAAATTTTGTTTTACCTATGGTTTTCCCTGTAAAAAATGCACCAACATCCGTGAGTGCAACGGTGACAAGAAGCCAGAACATAGACGCGATACCAAAATCCTGGTAGAGGATAAGAAAGAAGAGTATTCCACTGACCGGGTAAAGGAATGGGAGGAGCAATCTTTTGTCAAAATTATGAAAATAGGCAAGAGAAGAAGCAAATATGACTGCCATAAAGAAGAAGAGATCATCCGGGTTAGGATAGAAATAGGCCACTAACCATAAAAGAGCAGCCCATACATACATAGCGGGACCGGTAAGTTTGAAAAGTTTCATCGCTTCATAAAAGGCAAACATATAAATGAGACCTAAAAAAGCCCACATAACAAAAAAGTTATCCACCCAACCGATAAATCCGACAAGTGCTAATAGTCCAATGCCCGTAAGCCATCGTTCTTGATAATCTGTAAAGAGTTTTGTCATGACGATTCCCTTGTTTTTTAAATGAAGAATATTATAGCACGCTTTGGATTAGAGGGCACTAGACTCTGATCTCCACACCTTCCTTCGTGACAGAAATAGTGTCATATTTGTTGTAAAGTACATTGGACCCTTCTTGTACTTTGACAAATTTTCGCTTGGTGTAATCGACTTCATAATCTCCGGGATTTTTGACAGAAAAATCTACACAGAGCTTTGCCGCAGCTTTGAGTACGGAGTCGGGCAGGTTTTGTTTATCGGTTCTGATGATGACATGGCTTGATGGCACATCACGTATATGCATCCAAAGGTCATTGGCTTTTGCCATTTCCAGGAGTTTTTGGTTTTCGTTACTGTTACGTCCCACAAGGACTTTATAGTCTTCTATCCAGAAGAGTTCCCCCTCTTTCAGACGCTCTTTTTTACGTTGAGACTTTCCACGTTTGGGTACAAGAAGTTCAAGTTCATAAGGATCATTAGCTTGTTCAAGCGCATAGTAGATATTCTCATAGAAAGCTTTTTTACTTTGCAGGTTTTCTTTTTCTATATAAACGTTCTTGGCTTTATTTTTAGCCCGTTTGGATAGGTTAAAAAAGTAATCACTCATACGGTTGACCTTAGTACCTTTAGGCAATTTTATGATAATTTCATTGCCTTCAAAATCATAGGTTTTAAGCTTTGTGTCATAGGGTTTTATCTGATAGAGATTTGCCAGGATAAGGTGGGCATATTCTTTGTACTTCTCTGCTTCATCATTCAGTTGTACTTCATCAGGAAGTTTTTCCAAAAGCTGGCTCAGTTTTTGAATTTTTTTATCGGTAAGAGAGAGTTTCTGTTTTTTTAATTCTAAAAGTTTTTTAGCCTGTATCTGAGTATATTTCTCTTCAAGGTAAGCATCTATGTCTGCGATTTCTTTTGTCTCTTCTGTTCGAGTAAAAGGAGGTATCGCAAGGAGTTCTACTCCTGGACGGATGACACGAAAAGAGCTATCGGCATCGATGTGTCTGAGTGCTTCTATGATGACTTCATTGTCATCAATGAGTATGGCATTGGTATTTTTACCTGTAAATTCCAACTGCAGGCAGATGATCTTGTCTTTATAAGAACTTTTAGGTGCAAGGGTCAAACGCAAGATACGGTCTTCATTTGGTACATCCACAGAAATGATCTTGCTGGCAGATAAGAGTGTATGAAGTAGGGTGTCAAAAGGTGCATTGTAGCTTTGAATCGGTCTTTGTGATGGGGCTTTGTAGATGAAGCTGTGCCCTCGTGTCATGTTGAAAAAATAGCTGTCAGATTTGTCAAATACCAACTCTAAAGTATTGTCTTCAACACGTCTGGCCCGACTGATAAAAGAGAAGTTATTGAGACGTTTGGCGATGGCTTTGAGTTCGTATAATTTCATGTGAGTCTTTCTTCATAATTGTAGTGAAATTCTAGCATAATTTTTTTTCGCTATAATTCGCACAATATTATATACATTATCTGTAAAATGAAGGACAACCTATGGGACAAACTATGACAGAAAAGATTTTCTCAGAGCATGCAGGGCGTGAAGTGCATGCAGGAGAGATCGTTAGAGTAGATATCGATATGATCATCGGAAATGACATTACGACGCCTATCTCTATTAGAGCATTTGAAGAGTCAGGTGCAGAGAAGTTGGCAAGACCTGACAACTTTTGTATCGTAATGGATCACTATATTCCGGCAAAAGATATTGCTTCAGCAAACCAGGCAAAGATCTCTAGAGATTTTGCCTATAAACATGATATGAAATATTTTTTCGATGAAAAAGATATGGGTATCGAGCATGCCTTGCTTCCAGAAAAAGGACTTGTGGTCCCTGGTGATGTGATCATTGGTGCAGATAGCCACACATGTACACATGGTGCCCTTGGTGCATTTTCAACAGGTATGGGAAGTACAGACCTTTCATTCGGGATGATCACGGGCGGTAACTGGTTTAAAGTACCTGAAACGATCAAAGTAGAGTTGACAGGAACACCGGGTGAGCATATTTACGGTAAAGACATCATCTTGGAATTGATCCGTCAGATAGGTGTGGATGGCGCATTGTATAAAGCGATCGAATTTACAGGTGAAGCGATCCAGCACCTTGGTATGGCAGACAGATTCTCCATCGCGAATATGGTCATCGAGGCGGGGGCCAAAAACGGTATCTTTGCCGTGGATGATATCACGTTGGCGTACCTTGAAGAGAGAAAAGAAGTGAACGGTGGATTAAGAGCTGAACCTAAGATCCATGTTTCTGATGCAGATGCAGAGTATTGTCAAGTGATCACGATAGATACTGGAGCACTTTCCCCGGTGATCGCTTATCCTTTCTTGCCGTCAAACGGTAAGCCTGTAGAACAAGCTGTTGCAGATGATCTCAAAGTAGACCAGGTGATGATCGGATCTTGCACAAATGGACGTATCGAGGATCTGCGTATCGCAGCGGAGATCGTGAAAGGCAAAAGAGTTGCACGCCATACACGTATGATCGTGACGCCAGCCACACAAAAGATACTTCTTCAAGCACAACATGAAGGTTTGATGGATATTCTTATCGAAGCAGGTGCCGTGGTTTCTAACCCTACTTGTGGTGCATGTCTGGGTGGATATATGGGTATACTTGGAGACGGTGAACGTTGTGTCGCTACAACGAACCGTAACTTCGTAGGTCGTATGGGTGCCAGAACGTCTGAAATTTACTTGGCAAATTCAGCTGTGGCAGCCGCTTCTGCTATAGCCGGGAAGATCGTGGATCCTAGAGATCTCTAAAATCCTGCATTGGGGTCGAACCCAAATCCTCCACCGCCAAAATCTGGCGTGCCAAAACTCTGTGTAGCAAAAGAGGGATCTTCATATCCCTCTTGCATGGAGAGTCCTCTTAACATTGTGATGTCCATCTTAGGATCTATGCCCTTAGGACATGCCATAGTACATTCTCCACATAATGTACAGTCCCACACACCATTACTCTGAATGTTGCCAATAATAGCCTTAGCATCTCCTTCACGTTTATCAGTGCTGTAACGATAGGCACGTGTCAGCGCAAAAGGCCCAAGGAAATCAGGGTTGACAGCATAGACTGGACAGGCGGAGTAGCATGAGTCACAGAGTATGCAGTCTGTTTGTGTTTCAGAGAGTCTTTCATCACTCTGTGTGAGTGAAGCCTCTTGCGGACTATGCAACCATGCGGTACTTTTTGAGAGCGTCTCTTTGGCTTTATGTTTATCTACTTTGAGGTCACGCAATACAGGATGATACTGAAGCGGCTCTATGATATCTCCGGGTTTTACTTTATAGGCACAAGCAAGCTCTTCCTTCCCATTCACACGTACAGCACACGTACCGCAAACTGAAGCACGGCAACCAGCTGAAAAGGTAAGTGTAGCATCTTGAGTCTCTTTTATATAGCTCAAGGCATTCAAAAGAGGAATCTCTCCGGCAGGAAGTGTATAGAGTTGATGGGTATTGGTTTCAGATCGAAGAATTTTTATTTGCATGTCTCTTCCTTTTTCCACTGGAGTACCCTATGTCTTTTCAGTGCTTCATCTTCATGCTCAAATCCCACTTTGTAGTGCGCACCACGGCTTTCATCTCTGGCAATAGCTGAGGAGATGATGGTGGGTGCCAGAAGCAGGGCATTTTGAAACTCTAAAAAATCAACAAGGTTCTGGTTATTCACCCGGCTTTTGTCTGAAATACCCATCTCATTTTTTATCTCTTGCATCATGGTTATTTCGTTTAGTGCTTCACTAAGCTGGTCATTTTCTCTGACTATACCGACTTTATCATAAAAAAGATTCCCCAGTTTCTCTCTGTAGGGATAAAAATTAATAACCCCGTTTTGTGATAAAAGTGCTTCTATCTCTCCAGAATCTTTTTGCTGTTGCGTATCATCAGCAGTTTTGCTACTTGCGGCAACAGCATGTTTATAGGCATTCTCTCCTGCCACTTTTCCTAAAGCTGTAATTTCAAGCAGGGAATTTCCACCAAGGCGGTTGGCACCATGGACTTTGGCATTGGAACATTCACCCACGGCAAAGCAGCCCTTGATCCCATTCACCTCCAGCGCAGTATCTACGTCTATCCCGCCCATTGTGTAGTGAGCGACAGGTTTAATGGGGATAAGCTCTGTGGCAGGGTCAACATGTTCATGCAGTTTGCAGAGTTCTACCTCTTGGGGAAGAAGCTCCATGAGTTTTTCTTCTCCCAAATGACGTACATCCAAAAAGACACGTTGCCCTTCTTGCATTTGAGAGAAAATGGCACGTGCAACTTCATCACGTGGTTTGAGCTCATCCACAAAACGCTCTCCCTTTTCATTGACCAAATATCCGCCTTCTCCTCTGGCAGATTCAGAGACAAGAATACAGGAGTGTTTAAGTGCAGTGGGGTGGAATTGGATGAATTCCATGTCAGATACTGCCCCGCCTGCACGCAGTACTGCTGCCACACCATCACCGGTAGAACCATACGCATTGGTAGTAAATCCATGATAGAGTGCACCATACCCGCCTGTGGCCATGATAACAGATTTTGCATTGATCTGTTTGACCTCGCCTGTACGTATCTCTAAAAATGTGGCACCTTTTACTGTCCCTTCTTTGGTAATAAGATTCAGAAGATAATGTTCATCCAAAAAGTGTATCTCTTCTTTCAAACAGGTGTCATAAAGGGTATGGAGTATCTTGAGTCCGGTATAGTCTTGGGCATAACATGCACGTTTTGCTGATGCCCCGCCCATTTGGCGTTGTGCTATGGTTTGTGTACCGGATTTCCCATTGTCAAGCCTTGAAAAAGGAACCCCCAAACGTTCTAGCCATGCGATGGTCTGAGGGGCATCTTCGCACATCTGTCTTACCATCTCTTCATCGCAAAGTCCATGTGCCGACTTGATGGTATCTGCGATGTGTGAACTTACATGGTCCTCGCCGACATTACCAAGGGCAGCATTCATGCCTCCTTGTGCCATAGAGGTTTGTGAATTGGTAGGGTAGGCTTTACCTGCTACGGTGACAGAAGCCCCTGCATTTTTTGCTGCAAGTGCTGCTGTGAGTCCAGCACCGCCTGAACCGATGATCAGTACATCTATCATATATTCTCCATAAATACTTGAATATTTTCTACAATACCTTCAAGAAGCTTTTTTCTGGCTTCGATACTTGACCAAGCGATGTGTGGCGTGATCAGGAGTCTCTCTTTATGCTTTACTTCATTGAGTCTGTTATTGAGCGTAATAGGCTCTTGTTCTAGAACATCTAATCCTGCATATAAGGTACGTCTGTCAAGTTCAAAGGCTAAATCTGTTTCATTGATGATACCGCCTCGACCAAGATTTAATAGTATTGCCTCATTCTTTATATACGATAGGTTGCTTTCATTGATGAGGTTATAGGTCGCATCATTGAGCGGTGCATGAATGGAAATGATGTCACACTCTTTGAGCAGACATTCTAAACTTTGATGCGGGTAAGCATGATGAAGATTTTTCCCGCTGGTAGAATAGTAACTGACTTCAGCTCCAAATGCTGTCGCAACTTTAGCAACTTCCTGACCTATAGTACCAAAACCGATAATGCCCCATTTTTTTCCCGATATCTCATAAAAGGGGTGACTGACATCTGTAAAAAGCCCTGATTCACTCCATGACGCATCTTTCACCACTCTATCATAATATGCCATCTTTTCGAGTAGATAAAGTGTCATGGCAAAGGTATGCTGTACCACGCTCTTGGTGGAATACCCTGCAACATTTTTGACTTCTATCCCTTTAGATTTGGCAGCATCCAGATCTACATTGTTCATGCCTGTGGCAGCGATGCAAATGAGTTTCAGTTGTGGTGTTTCTTCCATCATAGTTGCCGTGATGACCACTTTATTGGTGATGACGATATCTGCAGTCTGGATGCGTTCAAGTGTCTCTTCGGGTAAAGTGGTCTGGTATACGGTCAGTGTTCCAAAAGACTCAAGTACAGTGATGTCTAAGTCATCACCTAATGTTTTAGCGTCAAGTAATACGATATTCATAGTTTGCCTTAGTGTTGAGGTATGGGTGTAGCATTGTTGTCTGTACAAGAAGGTGTTTCTGTGATAGTGAGAGCACAACCTGCATCTCCTCCTGCACCTAAGAAATCTGAAGGGAGTCCAAGTGTACTGCTTTGTACCGGTACAGCGTTTTCCTCATCTTTAAGCACTTCTTTTATATTTTGTGCCTCAAAATGTGCAATGATATTTTTATCACCCTTTAAAATGGTAATATTTGAGGGTTCTTTGATAATGAGAACAGGAATACTGTGGATATCCACAAATTTTAAAAATCCTCTGGCATTGATCTCTTTTGAGGGGATAGATGTGTATTCTATATGATACTCTGCAAAATATTTTTTCACTTTTTTACAATGACTACATGTTTCAGACTGTATGAGGTAGAGTCCGGGGCTTGTGATAAAAGATTTGTTTTGAGGGATAGCAAGGGTACTTAACCCTAAAAGTATAGAAAGGACTACAACTATAACGATGTAAAAGTGCTTACCATGATTAAAAAGTGCAATAAGAAGTAAAGAAGAGAAAACGCCTAAACAAAAGAGACATGCTTCAGGGTTAACGATAAACTGGTAGGAAAGTATGGTTGCTTCAAATGCTATAGCAGCGTAAAGTACCACAAAAAAGAGTGTTTCAAAAAACGTACTTTTGAGTGAACGGTAGCCTAGAACGAATAAAGCAAGTATACTTATAAAACCAAAGTAATTGAGATACATAGGGTTAAATCTCAGGAGTTCTCCTGCGAGTTTGCAACCTGATGCTTCACATAGAGAAGTATGTTGTAATTTCAGATAGGTTTCAAGACCAATATATACAAGTAATAAGAAGGGTAAAAAAACTCTAGAAAAAATACGCATACGTTCTCCTCTTAGTTATCTGAAATATTCTCTACGATCTGTGTTGCTCTTCTTTTTGCTTCTTCTACATCATCCAGTACAAGACTGACTGCCATACGGCGGCCCGCATGTGATTCCGGTTTCCCAAAGACCCTTACAAAACTGTCTTTTGTAAAGGCATTGTCCGGTACTTCAAGTGTAGGATTATGGCTTTCATTTTTGGCTTTGTATGCACCACAGGCACCTGAACCATAGAAAGTGAAGTCAAGAGGCAGACCAAGTACTGCCCTTACATGCAGGGCAAATTCACTTTGGCTTTGTGTAATGAGTGTGACCATCCCTGTATCATGAGGACGTGGACTCAGCTCTGAGAAGTAGACTTCATCATCTTTAACGAAGAACTCTACACCAAAGATACCACGACCACCTAATCCATCGGTCACGGCTTTTGCAATCTCTTGAGCTTTTGTAAGTGCTTCAGGCGTCATTTGCATCGGTTGCCATGAGAGGATGAAATCCCCATCTTTTTGTACATGTCCGATAGGTTCGCAAAATGTCGTACCTGTTTCGTTACGTACAGTTAAGAGTGTGATCTCATAGTCAAAAGGTACGAACTCTTCTACGATAAGTTCAGAGGCATCTCCACGTGCTTCTTTCGCGATCTCCCATGACTTTTCTATATCCTCAGGAGTTTTTGCGATACTTTGGCCATGGCCAGATGAACTCATTACCGGCTTGATGACACAAGGAAAACCTATGCGCTCACCGGCTTCTTTTAATCCATCCAGTGTGGTAACAAACTCATACCCGCTGGTTTTAAGCCCCAGCTCTTCTGCTGCAAAAACACGGATGTTTTTACGGTTCATTGTTTTATTGACCGCTTCGGCATTCGGGATCACATGAAAACCTTTGGCTTCTGCTTCAAAAAGCGCTGCAATGCTAATGGCTTCCACTTCTGGCAAGATAAAACTAGGCTGTTCTTTTTCTATCAGTGCAAGTACTGCTTCTTTGTCTTGCATGTCTATGGCATAAGAGCGGTTGGCTACAAGATGTGCAGGGGCATTTTCATATTTATCTACTGCGATGACCTCTATACCAAGTCGTTGTGCTTCAATAGCAACTTCTTTACCAAGTTCACCTGAACCCAGGAGCATGATCTTAATAGCGTCTTTTTGTAATGTGGTCGTAAATGTCATAAGAAAACCTTCGGAAAAATATTAGATTATTCTAGCGAAAAGTTAAATAATGTGTAATGAGTTGAAGGAAAATTTGTGGTAGTTTAAGTAAATAAGTGAGATGAGTCGCAGGGCAAATGCCCTACGGCTGTAACAATTACAGTCTAGACTCGTATCTTCTAAGCATGAAGAGTTTTTTAAGGATTTTCTTGCGAGTTGCAATCTTTTCTTTTTTTCTCTTTTCAGTCTCAGTTTCGTGGTTTTGTCTAGCTCTAGCTTCTGTCACGATAAGGTTTCTGTCACATTGTCTTTTGAATTTTCTGTAAGCATCATCAAAAGAGTCACGTTGTGTTAGCATAATTCCTGGCATCGAAAAGCACCCCCTTCCTTATCAAGATTTTTTGATTCTAAACCAAAATAGATAAATATGAATGGGATTATATCGAGTTAGTATTAATTTGTGATAAAATGAAAGTCATAGAAGTTGTAGAAGGAGTCAAGATGCAAAAAGTATTTGAAAATTGTTATGCTTTAGATAAAAGATGTTATGAAACTTATGGGTTGAGTGAAGATATACTCATGGAGCATGCAGCGGCTGGTATGGCAGACTATATCCGTAAACATTTTCCCAAAGGCACTTCTGTCTTGATCGTGGCAGGCACGGGGAACAATGGTGCAGACGGTATTGCATTGGGACGTCAGCTTCATGGAGATTACGAGGTCAAACTCTATCTCCCTTTTACCTTGCATTCTGCCATGGCAAAAGTTCAGTTTGAACGCGCCACTTTTTTAGGTGTAAAAACAGTCGATCAAATCAGTCAGGCTGATGTAGTAGTGGATGCACTTTTTGGTGCAGGACTCAATCGAAACATCGATGAAAATACAGAACATCTACTCCATCAGCTTAATGCACTTAAAGCGCATAAGATCGCTTGTGACATCCCTACTGGTGTCGGAGAGAAAGGCACGCTCATGCCTATGGCATTTCATGCAGATGTGACCTTGACCATGGGTGCCTATAAAGAAGCTTTGTTTGTAGATGCATGTAAAGATGTGGTAGGTGAAGTCTTACGTCTTGACCTTGGTGTGAGTGCACTGTTCTATGAAGGAGAGAGTCAAGCCTGGCTACTCGAAAAATCTGATCTGAAACTCCCCAGTAGAAAAGAACAGTCTACGCATAAAGGCAACTTCGGGCATGCAGCTGTATTTTGCGGAGAAAAGGAGGGTGCGGGTATTATCTCTGGAATGGCTGCAGCGACATTTGGTGCAGGGCTTACGACATTGGTCGTACATGAAAAGATCACACCTCCTCCCTATCTGATGCACTCAACGGTTGTCCCTGACAATGCCTCGGCCATGGCCATAGGTATGGGACTTGGATGTCACTTTGAGAGTGAATTCTTACAGAAGTATGTAGTAAAGAGCCACTTACCTATCGTGCTGGATGCAGACAGTTTCTATAATGAAGAGATTTTGGCTGTTTTAGGGCAGAAAGACAGAGAGATAGTGATCACCCCGCATCCCAAAGAGTTTGTAGTACTTTGGAAAACACTGACAGGGGAACAATTGACTGTGACACAAGTCCAAAACAAACGTTTTGAGATGGTACGAAAATTTAATGCCAAATATCCGCATATTACACTTTTGCTTAAAGGGGCAAATACTCTTATCATGCAAGAAGAGAGACTCTACATTAACCCTTTAGGATGTTCTAAACTTAGTAAAGGGGGAAGTGGCGATGTACTTTCAGGTCTCATCGTGGCACTGCTTGCCCAAGGATATACGGCTATTGATGCAGCCATTCAGGCTTCTTTGGCCTTAGTGGTTGCTGCGCATCAGTATGAGGGTTCTTCTTATGCGATGCTGTCTACGGATTTGGTTGAAGAAATAGGGAAATTAGAGTGTACGGTTAAGGGCTAAAACGCTACAATGCGAGGATAATAAGTATGACAAACTAAGGCAGGGAAGCATTGAATGGCAAATCGTAAAAAAATAGCGGTACTTTTTAGCGGTAGAGGATCGAATTTCGCGTATATTGTCAACACTTTACACCAAAAAGAGTTTGACGTTGTCGTTGCCTTGACGAATAATCCAAATGCTGAGGGTATAAGCGTGGCCAAAGAAGCATCTATCCCTCTTGAGATCATAGACTCAAAAGCCTATGAGAGCAGAGAACTCTTTGATGCTGCAGTGGTAACATGCTTAGAAAAGTATAGTCCCGACCTCACAGTACTTGCAGGCTTTATGCGTATCTTGACACCTGTCTTTACAGAACAGGTCAAAAGTATCAACTTGCACCCCTCTTTACTTCCAAGACACAAAGGGCTTAAAGCCATAGAGAAGAGTTACGAAGATGAACATACCCATGGTGGTGTATCTGTGCATTATGTCACTTCCGAACTTGATGGAGGAGAGGTGATCTTGCAAAAAGAGGTTGCCAAAGAGGGCTTGAGTTTTGAAGACTATGATACGAAGATACGCAGTATAGAGAAAGAAGCACTGGTAGAAACGATCAGACTTATATTGAAATAAGTGTCATATTTTGGGTACCCAAATATATGCTTTATGCAATTACTTTATTTTTACCCAGTTGTTTCGCCAATAACAACTTTTGATCTACTTCATCAATAAGTTCTAACATATGTTTTTTTGAGGATGACTCGTCTATTTCGGGATGAATATAACTTACACCAAAACTTGCAGAGATATATACTGAGTCCCCATTTTTATCAATAGGTTTTGTTGCAAATGTATTACATATATTGTTTGCAATTTTTTCGGCTTCATTCAATGTAGTGACGGGAAGGATTAAAATAAATTCCTCACCTCCAAAACGTATTACAAAATCTGACTTTCTTACAGAGTTCATCAATATAT
>ENA-OVOD01000027-OVOD01000027.1-sediment-metagenome-genome-assembly--contig:-NODE-27-length-16407-cov-2.912554_pt1 | contig 16407 bp, 18 predicted proteins | sample MGYA00250097_ERZ650218 | MGnify/ENA primary metagenome ERZ650218 (study PRJEB26732, sample SAMN07278952) | sediment metagenome | biome: marsh; feature: saltmarsh; material: sediment | place: USA... | reverse complement strand
AGGTGAGTATGCACTCGGCTTTGAGATAGATATCGAAACCGAAACTGTACCACCGGGACTTTCAGAAGAGACTATCGCATTTATCTCAAAGAAAAAAAATGAGCCTGAATGGATGTTAGAGCTTCGTCTGAAAGCACTTAAAAAATAGGAAACAATGACTGAACCACACTGGGCTAAACTAGACTATGAGCCAGTTGACTACCAATCTATCTCGTACTATTCAGCACCTAAAGAAGGTATTGACAGTTTAGATGAAGTCGATCCTAAAATTTTAGAAGCGTATAACAAGTTAGGTATCTCTTTAGAAGAGCAAAAACAACTAGCCGGTGTAAAGGTGGCTGTAGATGCTGTAGTTGACTCCGTCTCAGTTAAAACAACCTATGCTGAAGAGCTTGCAGAACATGGTGTCATCTTCTGTTCAATCTCAGAAGCGATAGAACGTCACCCTGAACTCATTAAAAAATATATGTTCTCTGTCGTACCCATGGCAGATAACTACTTTGCCGCACTGAACTCTGCAGTATTTACAGATGGAACCTTCGTATACATCCCTAAGGGTGTACGTTGTCCTATGGAGCTTAGTACTTATTTTAGGATCAATGCTATGAATACAGGACAATTTGAGCGTACACTGATCGTAGCAGATGAAGGATCATACGTCAGTTATAATGAAGGGTGTTCGGCTCCAACGCGTGATGAGCACCAACTTCATGCAGCCGTTGTTGAACTCGTGGCAATGAAAGATGCAGAGATCAAATACTCTACAATTCAAAACTGGTTCCCAGGAGATGAAAATGGAAAAGGTGGGATCTACAACTTTGTTACCAAAAGAGGTATATGTGAAGGAGATAATTCTAAGATCTCATGGACACAAGTAGAGACGGGTTCAGCCATTACATGGAAGTATCCATCATGTATCTTGAAAGGTGATAACTCTGTAGGTGAATTCTACTCAGTTGCAGTCACTACCCTAGCCCAGCAGGCTGATACAGGTACAAAGATGATACATATTGGTAAAAATACTTCTTCGACCATCATCTCTAAAGGTATCTCTGCAATGAAGGGTCAAAATACCTATAGAGGATTAGTGAAGATAGGTGCCAATGCTACAGGTTCAAGAAACTACTCTGAGTGTGACTCTTTACTGATCGGTTCAAATTGTGGGGCACATACTTTCCCATATTTGGAGTCAAAAGATACGCAAGGACAAGTAGAACACGAGGCAACCACCTCAAAGATCAGTGACGAACAACTCTTTTACCTACGTCAAAGAGGTATCAATGAAGAAGATGCTGTGAGTATGATTGTTCACGGTTTCTGTAAACAAGTCTTTAGCCAACTCCCTATGGAGTATGCAGTTGAAGCAAAAGCATTATTAGAATTAACATTAGAAGGAAGTGTAGGATGAGTATTATGAAAATTGAGAATTTAGAAGCAAAAATAGGTGATAAGCAGATTTTAAAAGGTTTAAACCTAGAACTGGAACCAGGAAAAGTCCATGCGATCATGGGACCGAACGGTGCTGGTAAATCTACCCTTTCTAAAGCACTGGTAGGACACTATGACATTGAATTACTTGGCGGAAATATTATCTACAAAGGCAAGAACATCAATGATATGGAAGCTGAAGAGAGAGCTTTAGAAGGACTTTTCCTTTCATTTCAACACCCAGTAGAGATCCCGGGTGTTAACAATGCTTACTTCTTAAGAACGGCACTCAATGCTAAGCGTAAACATGAAGGTAAAGAAGAATTGAATTCAGCTGAGTTCTTACGTCTTATGAGAGACCATTTAGAGATGCTTGGTATGAAGTCAGATATGATCAGCCGTTCACTCAATGAAGGTTTCTCAGGTGGTGAAAAGAAGCGTAATGAAATTCTTCAAATGCTTATACTTGAGCCAGATGTCATCATTCTTGATGAGATCGACTCTGGGTTGGATATCGATGCACTAAGAGCTGTATCTGAAGGGATCAACAAGATGAAAGACGGAAAACGTTCATTCCTGGTGATCACTCACTATAGTCGTATTCTTGATTACATTGAACCAGATTATATCCATGTACTTAAAGATGGAAAAGTGATCAAAACAGCAGGACCAGAGCTTGTAGCACAGCTTGAAGAGCACGGATACGACGGTATAGAGGAAGCATAATGAACCTTTCAACGCTTAAAAATAAAAACCTGCAAGAAGTTAATAGCTTGTTGGATATAAAAGATAGAGATATCTTGGCAGAGCGTTTTGTATCACTAGGTCTTCCGAGTAAAAAGTCAGAAGAGTATCGCTACTTTGATGTAGAAAAACTCCTAGAAAAAGAGTACAAAACACTTACATACGTTCCAAAAACACTTAGAGTCTCTGAAAAGATAGAAATTGTTGATGGTGTAGTAGTCGCTGGACCACAAGGTATGCGTATCTATAACGAACCATGCGGACAGTTAGATATGGACCATTTTGATCCACTCTATTACCTTGGACACCTACTTTCTCCACATGCTATCAAGATAGAACTTGATGGTGATGTAGAAGTAGAGATAGAGCATAAGTACACACAAAGTGATGCACTCATTAACTATCGTATCGTACTCTATACTCAATCAAATCGTCATGCTACAGTGTATGAGAACTTTGTATCAGAAAATATAAAGGACTCTCTTGTACTTTACGGATATGACATGCATATTGCTCAAGACTCTTCACTTCGTGTGGTAAAAATGCAAAGTATGCAAAATAGTGGCTACTCTATGGTTGCATCTCATAAGATCAATGTTGAAAGAAATGCGCATGCTGTATATAAGAGTTTTGACCTTGGTGGAGATAATGCACTCCAACTCATTAAAGTAGAACTTGCAGAGCGTGCTGAAGTTGATGCAGGTCACCTACTCTACCTTAATAGTGAAGCAAAACGTGGTACAGTCACTCAGATCGTACACCGTGGCGAACACTCTAGATCAAAACAAGAGGCTAAAAATATATTAGATGGTGACTCCAGAGGTATCTTTGATGCGCTTATTCGTGTAGAAGAGACTGGTAAATTCACTAAAGCACATCAGAACTCTAAAGCCATCTTGCTTCACGATAAAGCGTATATGGCTGCAAAACCACAACTTGAGATCTACATTGATGAGCTAGAAGCAAGTCATGGTGCAACAACAGGTCAACTGAGTGAAAAGCAGCTTTTTTACCTACAAAGCCGTGGTATCACACGTATTGAAGCCAGAAAAATGCTCGTTATTGCATTTGCAAATACACTCATAGAGACAGTAAAAGACAGTAGACATCAAGAACGTATCAAACAAGCGTTTGATGATGTATTTTACGCGGGTCATGAAGGATAAAAGATGAATATGGAAGAAACTGTAGCAAGATATAAAGAAGACTTTGAAATTTTCCCAACGGATAATGATAAGTTAGAGTACATTTTTGATTTAGGAAAACGCCATACAACACTTTCTGATGAAGAGAAAAATGAAGATACCTATGTACATGGATGTGCTTCGGATGCATGGCTTGTCGGTGAGTGTAAAAATGGAGTACTCGAACTTCGTGGTGAAGGTACTTCTGAGATGGCTAAAGGTATGCTAACCCTGCTTTTAGACATATTTTCCAACCGTCCAGCTGATGAGATACTCAGTTTTGATCCTGCTAAACTCCATGATATGGGTGTGGTAGAACTACTCTCGCCTGTACGTCAACAAAGTTTAGAAGCATTTTTAAATATGGTCTACGGCTATGCACAAAAATGCAAAGAGCAAGGATAGAATGATGAGTAGTGAAGAAAAAAACATTAATGACAAAATGGCTAATGAGAGACAAAAATTTATTGACTCTCAGCCAACAGATGAAGAGATGACAGAAAAGATCATCGCTCATCTTAAAGAGATCTATGACCCTGAACTTCCTGTAAATATCTATGATCTAGGACTCATCTACAATATAGACACATGGACAGATGAAGTCTCGATGATGAAAAAAGCTAAAATCACTATGACACTTACCTCTGCTACGTGTTCATTTTCACAAGTGATCATCGACCTGGTCAAAAGTATCGCTGCTCGTCAAGAGGGTCTTGAAGAAATAGAGGTAGAAATAGTCTTTGACCCACCATGGAGTCAAGACAGCATGACGGATGAAGCAAAATTAGCCATGGGGTTACTCTAAAAAAGAACCCTATCCTACTCCGTTTGAACATTTTCTGGTAGTGTATTAAATCCCCTGATTTAATACACTCCAACTCTCTTCACCCTCCACATCTGAATACTCAAATACCCTAAAATATAGACAGAGAAAACACTCGACTAGAAATAACTGATAGAAATATTTTATGATATAATTTATTTTAGAGTAATTGTACACTAATAACAGCCTATGACAAAGAAAAGAGTTTAAAATGAATGACCCTGTATTGGAAATTACTGATCTCTATGTTTCTGTAGAGAACAAAGAGATTATCAAAGGAATGAATCTGAGCGTAGGCAAAGGTGAAATTCACGTTATTTTTGGTCCGAATGGCTCTGGAAAATCTACATTGCTCAATACTATTTTGAAACTTCCTGGCTATAGTATTGATAAGGGTGAGATCAAGATAAAATCTAAAAATATACAAGAGATGACGACAGACCAAATAGCCAATATGGGTATAGGTATGTCTTTTCAGCATCCGCCAAAGATCAAAGGGGTGACACTCCAAAACTTCCTTCATACGATCAACCGCTCAGAGGACCTTAATGATGAGATTCAAGCACTTAGTATGGAAAACTTTCTAAAAAGAGAGCTCAATGTCGGTTTTTCAGGTGGAGAGCTCAAAAGGGCTGAAGTACTGAAACTTTATGCACAAAGCCCTGATCTGCTTTTAATAGACGAACCAGAATCTGGAGTCGATATCGAAAATATTGCCGTTATCTCCAAAGCGATCAACAAGATCCTTCAAATAAATATGCCAAATAAGCAGCGTGAACGTTCTGCTATCATTATCACACATACGGGTCATATTCTCAACTACATCGATGCTGATATAGGGCATGTATTCATGGATGGTAAAATTGTCTGCACCGGTCATCCAAAATCAATCATGGAAGATATCAAGAAACTCGGTTTTACAGGATGTGTAGAATGTATGAAGAGAGAAAAGGATGTTACATGAAGCACTTTGATGATACTACCAAAGCAACGCTGGAAAAGGTTGCATTTGATGAAAAAGAGGAGCGTTCCGCAAGTTTCCTGGCCAGAGACTGGGATATTTTGGATGCACACTCCGCTACAGAAGGACTCGAGATCCTTCCCATAGAAACTGCACTGAAAAAATATGAATGGCTTAAAGAGCTCTTGTTTACCCTTGTAGAAAAAGACAAAGACAGCTATGTCAAACAAGTTGCTTCCAGTGATGTGCTACTAGGCTATTTCATACGTATTAAGGCTGGAGTGAAAATAACACTGCCTGTCTATACATGCTACATGATCAATACTGATAAATTTACTCAATGCACACATAACATTGTGATTTCGGAGGAGGATTCAGAACTACATCTTATCAATGGGTGTACTGCCAATGCACACGTTGTATCCGGACAGCATCTCGGTGTAACAGAATACTTTATCAAAGATGGTGCTACGCTTACCAGTACCATGATACACAGCTGGGGGAAAGAGGTTGAAGTCTACCCAAGAAGTGTAGCACATGTGGGTAAAAATGCAAAATTTATCTCAAATTATGTAGCGATGTGTAGTGTCAAAAACCTGCAGATGAATCCACTTGCCGTGATTGAAGAATCTGGTCTCGGGGAATTTTACTCAGTCATATACGCACCAGAAGACTCCAAGTTTGATATCGGTTCGACGGTTATTCTCAAAGGTGATGGCGCATCATCTGAAATCGTTAGCCGCGTCGTTTCTCAAGGTGGTGAAGTAATTACGCGAGGTAAGATCATCGGTGAACATCCTAACGGCAGAGGCGCAATGGCTTGTAATGGTCTTCTCTTGAGCGAAAAAGGCTATATCCATGCAATTCCTGAACTGCTTGGTAAAGATCCACACCTTGAACTCTCCCATGAAGCGAGTGTGGGTATGATCTCCAAAGATGAACTTGCCTACTTGATGGCATCGGGTATAGAAGAGGACAAAGCAAAATCTTTGATCATCGAAGGCTTTTTGGATCTCAAGATCCCTTCTCTTCCTGAAGACTTGCAACGGCAGATCGATGCTCTCATTAAAGAGACAAAAGATTTTGAAACCATGTAACTAAAAGTTGTTTGGTGTGAGTTGACTGATATATGACACTTTGAAAAACCATAAGTCGAGATCTTACAGTAACAAAGTGACCAATTCAGTGACATCATCTACACAAAAGTCAGGTGTGATACCTCTGTCGAGATCAGAAGGTTGAAATTTGCCTGTTCTTACCAGTCCTGTTTTAAGTCCGGCGTCTTGAGCACCTTTGATATCTGAGACGATGTCATCTCCTACCATCATTACCTCCTCAGGATCCAGTCCCATCGAATCTACTGCAAGATGAAAGAAATCTTTACTTGGTTTACCTATGATCTTGGCTTCCACGTCTGCAGCAAACTCCAGTCCAGAAATAAAACCTCCTGCATCCATAGAAAGTCTGTTGTCTTCATCTTTAAAATACCTGTTTTTAGCAGCAGCTATGAGTCCAGCACCCTCTTGTAAATGTCTAAAGGCGACATTGAGTCTTTCATAGTTAAAATTCAAATGTGCATCTCCAACAACAACAAAGTCCGGCGTGTCAGACTCTAATTCCCTAAACCAACTCGCAGCTTCATCTGTCAAAAGTGTATAAACCGTTCCGTTTTGAGATATCACATAATTTTTTGTTGCATCAAGTGCTGTAAATAATTCTTCCGATCTCACAGAAAAGCCCATGGCATTGAGCTTGTCCATCATGGCTAAAGGTGTACGTCTGGTCGTATTGGTTAAAAAACGCATCGGATAGATGGTCTGTAATGATGCTATAGCCTCATTTGCACCAGGGATCATGCTGTCACCGACATATAGTACCCCACCAATGTCAAATAACAATCCTTTGATCTTATGCATAGTTATACCTCTTCTTTAGTATAAGATTCTCTATTTAGTATACTACAAAATGAAGCATATTTCTATATATAAAGCATAACTATCCCCTTGGGTATTGCATATTTTCTATTATCCTGCTATAATTCCGAACTTTTACTGCAAGAGAGTATCAAACTCCTTATTTAGATACATCATGAGATGTATCACCTATTTTCCACATATGAATGTGGACATCTGATAGTTTGGTATCAAGTTGCATAAAACAGGGTGCACCCTATTTGCTTTAGCAATGGGGGATATCGGCATTGAGTGCCAGATAATATGCTTGTAACTTTAGAACCGTTCTATCGCCAAGACCTTACCACCCCACAAAATAACAACATAAAGAAAACAATATATGAAATTTACTGATTTTAATTTAAAAGACACTATTCAAGCTGCTATAACAGACGCTGGATTTACTGAGCCAAGTCCGGTTCAAAAAGACGCTATACCTTTAGTATTAGAAGGTCACGATATTATTGCTCAAGCACAAACAGGTACAGGTAAAACTGCTGCGTTTGGTCTTCCTATTATGAGTATGATGAAAGCAGATGGTTCTGTAGAAGGACTTGTGATCGTTCCTACACGTGAGCTTGCAATGCAAGTAAGTGATGAGCTTTTCCGTTTTGGTCAAAAAAGTGGACTTAAAACAGCAACCGTTTATGGTGGTACACCGTATGGTAAGCAGATAGAGCGTATCAAACAAGCTTCTATCGTCGTAGCAACACCGGGTAGACTCCAAGACTTACTTATGAGTGGAAAGATCAAGATCAACCCTCAGTTTGTTGTACTTGATGAAGCAGATGAAATGCTGGATATGGGTTTCCTCGACGAGATCAAGAACATCTTTACTTATCTTCCAAAAGAGCGTCAAACATTGATGTTCTCAGCTACAATGCCAAACAGTATCAGAAAACTTGCTGAACAGATCTTAAAAAACCCTAAAACAGTTTCTATCACTAAGGCTGAGAGTACAAATACTTCTATCACACAACTTTACTATGTTGTACAGGACAAAGAGAGAGATGATGCTCTTGTAAGACTTATTGACTATAAAAACCCTCATAAATGTATTATCTTCTGTCGTATGAAGAAAGAGGTTGATAGATTAGTTGCACACATGACTGCACAAGGTTTCAAAGTGTCTGGTCTTCATGGTGATATGGAGCAAAAGCAAAGAGAAGTAACGATCCGTGCATTTAAACAAGGTGGGATTGATATCTTTATTGCTACAGATGTTGCCGCACGTGGTCTTGATGTGAATGATGTTACACATGTATTTAACTACCATATCCCTTTTGATTCTGAGTCTTATGTACACCGTATAGGCCGTACAGGTCGTGGTGGTAAAACAGGTGAAGCTATCACTTTAGTAAGTCCTAATGAACTTAGAACCATCAAGCGTATAGAAAAAGATGTTGGTACGAAGATGACTACACAAGTGATCCCTACTCGTATGGAAGTACAAAATAACCGTGCAGATGCGCTGATTGCAAAAATCGCTGAAACTAAAGTCACTGAAAGTGCCATTAACCTTGTAAAAACACTTCAACATGACTTAGATATCGTCACAATCGCACACCTTCTTGCTTCTTTGGTACAAGAAGAAAATTTTGTAAAAGGTAAAGACAACATAGGTCTTGGTCTTGAAGAAGTAGAACTTCTTATAGAAAGAGCAATGCAAAACCGTGGTGGCGGAGGCGGTGGTGGTCGTAACCGTGGTGGTTATCGTGGTAACAGAAGTGGCGGTGGTGGTCGTAGTAGACATGGCCGTAACGGTCGTTCAAGCGGTAGTCGCAGTGGTGGTGGACGTGACAGTCGCAATGGCGGTCAAGGTAGCAGAAACTAACCACACTCTTTCCATTTACATAGTGTAGATCTTTTACGATGTACACTATACTAAACTCCAATCTTCCCTAAAAAAACCAATTTATTCAATTTAACAGTATCACGGCTATGCTATAATTATTTATATAATAAGGATTGAAAATGAAAACAACTAAATACAAAGCTTTACTTATTGCCCTGCTCGTAGGACTTTCTACCTTTACGATGGCTAAATCAGCTAAGACACTGGATCATGATGCCAATATGGCCATCAATAAATTTATTGATGAGACCCCGGGAGGCGATCCATTTTTAGTCAAAGCGAAAGCTTTTCTTGTATTTTCAGATATTAAAGAAGGTGGATTCTTTGTCGGTGGAAAATATGGTGAAGGTGTCTTAAGACATAAACGAAAAACTTTAGGATACTACGAGATCATGACAGCATCTGTCGGATTTCAAATGGGTATACAGGAATATTCTATGATCATCGCTTTTACTTCTGATGCAGCACTTGAAAGATTTATCAATGAAGATGATGAGTGGGATACAGATATTGATGGTAAAATAGCTATTGCAGAATGGAATTCAAAAGAAGAACTTGATGACGTCGAATTTAAAGATGATATGGTAGCTTTTATCTTTGATTCGAATGGTCTTATGGGTAGTTTCACAATGGAAGGAACAAAATTTAAAAGAATCAATCCCTAATCATCCTTTATAGTGATGAAGAAGTGATATTTTCTCAAACGTGGCAAGTAAAGTAAAACAATGGAATATGAGTTTATAGAATTCAAAGCAGGTCAGAGATGGAAGACTCGGATGGGCAAGAGATTTATTATCAAAGAGATACGCGAGGACGAAGAGTACGCTCTGGTATGCATCAGTATGGATACAGGTAAAAAACATTTTTTTGATGAAGATGGTTTTGAAGTTCCAGGCTATCCAACAGATAATGATTTAATAGAACAGATCTCTTAGTATTGTGGGACTGGTACGAGAATAAAGTAGGAAAAATCCCAATTTTTTGTTACCATTGCATCACCTAAATATGAGAGCATTATTATGAATAACTTTACTTTTCACAACCCGACAAAAATCATCTTTGGTCGTGATACCCATCATCAAGTGGGTACGGAACTTAACTCTTTTGGTATCAAAAAAGTGTTACTGCTGTATGGTACGGGTTCGATCAAAAAGAGCGGTCTTTATGACCAGACCATTCGTGCATTGGATGAGGCGGGTGTAGACTTCGTAGAGTTTGACGGTGTTGTCTCAAATCCTGTGATCTCCCATGCGAGAGAAGCGGTTCGTGTTGCCAAAGAGCATAAAGTAGATGGTGTGCTCTCTGTTGGTGGAGGATCAGTACTAGATGAGGCTAAGGCTGTGGCTGCTGGGGCAGTTGTAGAACATGATGTCTGGGATTTTTATACAGGAACACAGATCGAAGCGTCTTTACCTGTCTTTAGTATTATGACGTTGGCGGCATCAGGTAGTGAGATGAATGGAAATAGTGTCATAACCAATGAAACAACACAGCATAAGTTTAGTTTTAATTCTATTCACTCCAACCCGAAAGTTTCAATACTCAATCCAGAACTTACCTTTAGTGTTGATCCTTCTTATACAGCGTATGGATCCGTTGATGCTATTTCACATGTGATCGAAGGGTACTTTACTCAGAGTAGCGGTGCTGCCATACAAGACCGTTTGGCTGAAAATATTATCATTTCAGTTATAGAATCCACAAACATTATCATCAATGATCCTAAAGATTATGATGCACGGGCACAGATGATGTGGGCTGCCACCATGGCACTTAACGGTCTACCTAAAAATGGTTTGGAGGATATAGGCTTTCCTAATCATATGATCGAGCATGCCTTAAGTGCACTTTTCAATATTGCTCACGGTGCGGGGTTAGCTATTGTTATCCCTGCTTGGATGCAGTGGTATGCAGATAAAAAACCTGATCGTTTTAGTCGTTTTGCTAAAGAGATCTTCGGTGTAGAAACAGCTGAGGATGGTATCAAGGCCCTCAAAAACTGGTTTTCCAAGATAGGTGCCCCTGTGACACTTTCAGAAGTGGGTATCTATGATAAGGATATACTTGCAATATCCGCCAATGCAGCAGTCATGGCAGAGATGTGGGGATTAGGTGATGAGTATAGTGAAAAAGAGATAAAAGAGGTGTTGTACCTCGCTTTATAACTTTTAATTTTTTTCCTCGTTCCCATCATCCTGATGGGTCGAGTAAAGAAAAATATCATAACTCAAAAGACAGATTTGCAAATGCCCCTTCTACACTTTGTGCAGTTTTATAGCGAGTCTGAAGTAATCTTACCTTTTTGGTCTTCATATCACATATGGCTATACGAAAACTCATACCCATTTGTGGTTCAACAATGCAGATGATTTTCCCTTCATACTCTCGTGTGGCGTGGATAATACCCTGAAGGTTGGGGAAAAAGTATTTTGGATAGCTCAACGGTGTGATCTCTACGATCTTAACCTTATCGCCTTCTTCAAGGGAATCTACTATAAGCTCTGCATCTTCCAGGCTCTCCAACTGTACACACCAATCATCAAAAACCTTATTGAAATGATTTAGATCTTCATCTAAAAAACCTCCGGCAAGTGATTGTATAGCAAAAATACCCATTCATTTTATCCTATTATTAAGGCGGAATTTTAACATAAATAGCTGGAAATAGAAATAGACCTAAGGATTGATTTAGTGTTTTTTGACTCTTTCTCATCGTTTTGATGGGAAAGAGAACATTCATATCTAAGTATGGTTCATTACTATATTTACTAAAACTTTATACATTTCTTGTATACTATAAATAATACAATAAAAGTAGCATATTCTTCAAATAAAGTGAGCTATCAACCACATGTATAAAAAGGGTATTAAAATGAAACTTATAAAATTATTTTTGACATCGTTGGCCATGATCTTGTCATCCATAGTCACTGCAGTTGCTGATACTCCAGAGCCATCAAATAATATTGATTATCCAGTCGGATGGCAAGATTGGACTGTAATAGCTGTTTCTCACCGTACCGATAACAACACAAGTCGTGTCATACTAGGCAATTCAATTGCCGTTGAAGCTGCACGTATGGGGAAAATTAATCCTTGGCCAGATGGAGCTATACTAGGAAAGATTGTTTGGAAAGATAGACAACTACAAGATTGGAAGGCAGCCACTGCACCAGGTGAATTTGTCCATGCAGAGTTTATGTTTAGAGACTCAAAGAAATATAATAAGACACACGGATGGGGATGGGCACGTTGGCTTGGTCTATCACAAAAACCTTTTAATGATGGAGGACAGTCATGTATCACCTGCCATACGCCAGTTAAAGAACGTAACTGGGTATTTACAGATCCAGCATCATTTCCATCTTTAAAATAGTTCAGTTAAAAAGAAACCAACAGGATCAATAAACATGATCCTGTCTTAGCTTTTTTCACTTCTCCCGAGTCATATTCTTGACCCCATCAGAATCAATAGGTGTAGACCATTTTGCATCAAATACTGTTTCCATTGACTCTACTTCCTGTCTTATATTAGCTATGCGCTCTCTTAGTTCCGCATGCAGTTTCTTATAGCGCTTGTCACTGGCTAACATAGCTTCCTCTTTTTCCTTTTTCCATCGGTGTCGACTCAACGCTTCCGCAACTTCCGGAGCAACAGATTTCAGGATGGCTGACTCTAGGAGTTCATCTTTATTTTCTACAACGTTGAGCTCGACACCCAGGGTCTGTCCTTTTTCAATCCAGGCTTTATTTAGCTTATTTTGTTTATTGGTACTGAGGGTATATGTCGGATAATGTGAGACTATATCTTCATAGTCCTTTCCAAAAAGTACTGGGATGGCAGTGAACTCGACATCCGGATTAATGAGTCCTAGATCGGTCTTTACTTTTACAGCAAGAGAGTGAAAGATAGACTCTCCGGATGGGTCGAAGTCAGTGATAGCTATAAGGTAGGCTTTGTTATGTTTGGCAGTACGGTTGAGATACTCGGCGATGTTAACCGACTCAAATGAAGGGATCTGTCCCGTACTGCTGTAGATGCCACATAGTAAGGCTTCGGATAAACTATCTGTGCTTCGTGTCGGCTTTTCGGTAAAGAGCACAATGGGGGTATTGTAGGTATGGGTGTCGTTGCTTAGTCCCTTGGTAATAAGATTGAGTCGATTATAGATCGTCACATCACCGTCCAAAAAGAGCTCATAAAGGTACTCGCCGATCAGGCGGTTGACATAGATATCCCACTTATCATCAGACATGTTTTTGAGGTACTCGATATCCCCTTTGAACTTATACCAGATATCTCTGATGTTTTCCACGGTTTCGCCTGTGTCAAGAAACGTATCTATATAGGTGGTAAGTTTTTTTCGGATCCCTCTGTAGTGTTTCATACCCTAGCCTTTACGCATACAAAGTAAGGAATATTATATCAGTTTTTTACTCTTGTACAATACTTGATAGGCAAATGATAATTTTTATTATTTAACTATAAGTATAATGACTATATACTTACTTATCTAATTTATAAGGAGAATATATGAAAATGTCTAAAATCATTGCTGCATCACTTGTAGCATCATCTGTACTATTTGCCGGATCATTAGCTGAAAAAGCAAAATCAATGGGGCTTCAAGCAATCCCTGCAGATAAAACGGAGCTTACTAAACTTACTGATCCAAATGGTACGATCACACCTGAAAGAGTTGAACTGGGGAAAAAGCTTTACTTTGAACCAAGACTTTCAAAAAGTGGTATCATCTCCTGTAATACATGTCATAACCTTGGACTGGGAGGAGTTGACGGTGCACCCGCAGCCGTAGGTCATATGTGGGTTGCCAATCCGCACCACCTTAACTCACCAACCGTTTACAATGCTGTATTCTTTGAGTCTCAGTTCTGGGATGGTAGAAGTCCACACTTGGAAGATCAGGCACAGGGACCTATGCAGGCAGCACCTGAGATGGCTTCACCGGCTTCACTTGTTGTAGAGAGAATCAACTCTATTCCTGAGTATGTAGAAGAGTTTAAAAAGGCGTATGGTAACGATGTGAAGGTTGATTTCCCTACGATTACATCAACGATCGGTATCTTTGAGAGAACACTGGTCACACCTTCAAGATATGATGAGTTCCTTAACGGTAAAGAAGATGCATTGAATGATGCAGAAAAAGAGGGTCTTCAAGTATTTATGGATCAAGGATGTACATCATGCCATAGCGGTGTAGCACTAGGTGGGAAAATGATGCCTTTCCCAATGGTAAAACCATATAAATTTGCAAATGTAGGCGACTTCAAAGGTGATAAGAACGGTATGGTAAAAGTACCAACACTAAGAAACGTGACTGAAACAGCACCATACTTCCATAATGGACAGATCTGGAGCCTTGCTGAAGCAGTGCAAGAGATGGGACGTACACAATTAGGTAAAGATATTTCTGATGCAGATGCAGCAAAGATCGTAACATTCCTGAAAGCACTGAAAGGTACAAAACCTGAGATCATTTATCCACAGCTTCCGGAAAGTACACTTAAAACACCACAACCTGATTTTAACTAATTCATACAGTTTCTACTTTAAGAGCAAGAATTTGTTTCTTGCTCTTAAGCACTTTCTTCTTTCATCTACTTCATAAATTGTTATATATCTATTTTATTTTTTTATAAGTTATAAATATTATAATACGTACAAATAAATATTATAATGGATGAAAATAATGACTGATAAGAAAATATTTGCACTTGAATTATGGATATCAATTCAGCTCATTATATTATTGGTATCAGCATATTATATATTTAGTTCTAATCATGAAAACGTAGAAGTTTTATTTGTAGGGATAGAAAGTTTATTGATTATGCCAGCAGGAATCATTACCATATATCTTAATGAGATATTTCATGTGCATAATTATTTTTTAACACATGAAACATTCTTTCTATTTGTATTCATTAATTGGATTCTCTATAGCATTGTTGGGTATATCCAATGGTTTATAATTGTGCCTAAAATGATAGATAAATGTAAAAAAAATGGATGTTTACTACAATAAAACACCCCCATACAGTGTGAACTAAAGATGAACCAGCTTTTTGATCTCATCAGCATATAGCAGCTCTTTTTCTGCCAATCTGTCTGAAAGTGCAGTGATCTCTTTCTTGTGTTTTGAAAAGAGATTCATTACCTCTTCTTCTTTTTCTGTAATAATCTTACGAACTTCATCATCTATGAGTTTTGCTGTTGCTTCACTGAAGTCTTTTGGCATAGCCATTTCACGACCTAAGAATACATGATCTTCGCCTTTTTGATAGTAAACGGGTCCAAGCAGTTCACTCATACCCCATTGACTTACCATATGTGTTGCAAGATTAGTTGCTTCTTTAAGATCATTTGCCGCACCAGAAGAGAGGTCACCAAGTAACGTTTGTTTAGCTACTCTTCCCCCAAGCATGACACCTATTTTATCAAGCAGATAGTCTTTCGGAAAGTTTTTAATATCTTTTAATGGCAGCTGTTCTGTCATTCCCAAGGCCTGTCCTCTAGGTATGATACTCACCTTTTCTATAGGGTCTGCATGTTCTAGTAAAAGTGCTGCTAAAACATGACCACTCTCATGGATAGCCACTCTTTTTTTATCTTTCTCATCCAAGACAAACTCTTGTTCTACTCCCATCAATATACGGTCACGTGCATACATGAAATCATCTTGAGTAACATACTCTTTACTTTCTCTTGCAGCATGCATTGCCGCTTCATTAACAAGATTTGCCAGGTCAGCACCTGAAAAACCAATGGATATTTTGGCTAACTTTTCCAAGTCAACAGAGTCATCTACTTTCACTTTACGTATATGTATATTTAAGATCTTTTCTCGTGCATGTACATCAGGTAAGCTCAGTGTGATTTTACGATCAAATCTTCCTGGTCTTAACAGTGCGAAATCCAAAACATCAGGACGGTTTGTTGCGGCAATGACCACGACTTGTTCATCTGAATCAAATCCGTCCATTTCTGCCAAAATTTGATTAAGTGTTTGTTCCTTTTCATCATGTCCACCACCGACACCTGCCCCTCTTGCACGTCCTACAGAGTCTATCTCATCGATAAATATAATTGCAGGAGCTTCTTTTTTAGCCTTTTTAAAAAGGTCACGGACCCTTGCTGCCCCTACTCCTACGAACATTTCCACAAATTGAGAACCACTGATGGAAAAGAAAGGTACTTCCGCTTCACCTGCTACAGCTTTAGCTAAGAGTGTTTTACCTGTACCTGGAGATCCCATCAGCAAAATACCTCTAGGAATCTTAGCACCTATCTTTATATATTTGGCAGGGTTTTTGAGAAAATCAACGACTTCATAGAGTTCTATTTTTGCATTTTCTACACCAGCCACATCATCAAAAGTAATTGAAACCTCTTCTTTTTCATATTTCTTTTCAGATGATTACATGAAGTCAAAGACACC
>ENA-OVOD01000026-OVOD01000026.1-sediment-metagenome-genome-assembly--contig:-NODE-26-length-16421-cov-3.072075_pt1 | contig 16421 bp, 12 predicted proteins | sample MGYA00250097_ERZ650218 | MGnify/ENA primary metagenome ERZ650218 (study PRJEB26732, sample SAMN07278952) | sediment metagenome | biome: marsh; feature: saltmarsh; material: sediment | place: USA... | reverse complement strand
TTAAACTTTTTTATTTACCCGAAAATGTATACCTAAGTATTTTACCGTTTCCATTCTAGATTTTCTATAGCAAGTTTTTCATTTGAAAATGGTTCAACGATCACATCGATCTCATCCAGTGTGTAGTGTAAGGGAAAACCTATTTTTGAATTCCTGGCCGTACTTTCAAGGATAAAGTATTTCTTTCCATTGACCCAAAGCCCTTTTATCTTCTCTAATCGTTTGTCCTCTATGGCCGTAATGATGAAAATGTGCTTTGGCACCAAAACAAAATAGGCTTCTTTTCCTAATGCATGCAGCATAGAAATAAGTAAATTACTCTTATCATCACAATCCCCAAAATTTTGCTCTATGGTTTTTTGTGCTGAATACTGCTGAAAGTTGTTGGTCTTGTAAGGGATGTTGGTCACATAATCTAACAAGGTTTGTACTTCACATAGTCTATCAGAACAATGTGATGTTAAGGAAAATGCTTTATCTTGTATCTCTTCAGATGTTGTAACATAAGACTTATATATCCCATTGGATGTACCTACATAGGTTTTATCTACGATACCCATTGCTTTGATAGTACCGTAGATAAAAGCAATAAAAGAAATAGCTATGATAAGAAGAGATAAATTCCTTTTACTTTCGCTTTTCATACAAAATTACACTATTTCAAGAAATATTCTCTTATTGTTTAAGGTGCTTCACAACCGTATTTTTGACGTTCTGCTAAAAGTTCTGCACGTTTTCTCTCTGCATCTCTTAACATTTTCTTTTTATTATTACTCACAGTAATTCCTGGTACTGGCATTGCGGCAATCTTTTCTTCTAAATGGAAAGCAGAGGTATTGTTTACCGTGATCGAAAACTCATACAGTTTGATAAGTTCTTTATCGATAGCATCACATGTCTCAGACGACAAAACCGTTTTACTTACCTCTGCCTTTGTATCAACCATTTCAGCAGTGCCGGTGATCTTAGGAGTTTCATCAGCATATTTTTGACGCTCTACTACAACTTCTGTATCTTTTTTCTCTGCATCACTTACCATTTGTTCTTTGTTAGGATTCCCTATGATTTCTGGTACCGGCAGTGGCACAGCCTTTTCTTCCATAGCAACAGCACTGGTATGCTTTTCCTGAGTCATAAATGCATCCGGTTTCATTATTTTTTTATCAGTATCAGCTTCTGTATCAGACGACAAAACTGCTTTATTTATTACTGTCTTTTTATCTGACATTTTGCTTCTATTTGTAGGTATAGGAGTTTCACAACTGTATTTTTGACGCGCCTGTAAAAGTTCTGCCTGTTTCTTCTCTGCATCTCTTAACATTTGTTTTTTGTTATTACTCACCGTTATTCCAGGTATTAGTAGTGCTGCAGCTTTTTCTTCTAAATGAAAAGCAGAGGTATGGTTTACCATAGTCGTAAATTCATCCAGTTTCATCAATTTTTTATCGATTGTAACACATGAGTCAGATGACAAAGCAGGTTGACTTACCATTCCCTTTTTATTATCTGTCATTTGTGTCGTGCCTGTAGGCATAGGAGTTTCACAATCATATTTTTGACGCTCTGCTACATACTCTGCCTGTTTCTTCTTTGCATCTCTTAGCATTTGTTTTCTATTATTACTTACCGTGATCCCCGGTACCGGAATTGCTGTAGCTTTTTCTTCTAAATGGAAAGCACTGGTGTTTCGTACGACTTCAGTAAATCTATCTAATCTCATAATTCTTTTATCGATTGCAGCACATGGATCAGAGGATAAAGTAGGATTGCCTACAACAGCCATTTTATCAGCCATTTGACCACTGCAGGCGGTCATAAATGTCACAATGGCAAAAGAAGAGAGTGTGAATAGAAGCGTTTGTTTCATAAGAGATTCCTTTAAAAAATATTATAGCAGAAGCAGCTCAAATATGCGTAATGGTAGGTGTGTATACATTACTACAAACGCTTTTGGGTCACCTCATCAGGTTCAACTTCACATAACATGGTATCTTGACCACAATGACGACAGGTGGTTCTCACAGTAAATATGTACCAGCCATTTTTATCTTTCAGTATGGCATTACCACACTTAGGACAGTTTATGCGGCTTTGGAGTATAGCAAAGATCATTGCCACTCCCAACTGAAGTGTACTATGTGTATAAAATATTGACAAGATGATAAAAAGACCAACCATGACACCTAGGATGATATACTTAACATAAGCGGGAATACATTTCATAATTCTATTTCCTTTTTATTTGTAAACAATATTTTAACACCATGGACTTCGTATGTAATAATATGACTATAACTCTCTTTCTTTCTCATTAATATTAGATTCAAGGGTTGTTGAGAAGGAGATTTACTATCCAGTAAGTAACTGAAAAAAACTCCCTCGAAGATAAGATCAAATAGGGGGAAACTACTCCCACTCGATCGTTGCAGGAGGCTTAGAACTAATGTCATACACTACTCTATTGATCCCGTCGATCTCATTAATGATTCTTCTACTCATACCTTCAAGTACATCATGTGGGATATGTGCAAACGTAGCCGTCATACCATCGACTGATTCAACCATACGGATACATACTGTATTATCATACGTACGGTTGTCACCCATCACACCTACAGATTGCACATTAAGCAGTACAGTAAATGCCTGCCATACTTTGTCATAGTAACCTGTCGCTTTAAGTTCTTCTTGCATAATGGCATCTGACTCTCTAATAAGGTGTAATCCTTCTTCTGTTACTGCTCCCATAGTTCTGATAGCAAGACCAGGTCCAGGGAATGGGTGTCTGCCTATCATGTTTTTAGGTAACCCTAGTTCAAGCCCCAGTTTCCTTACCTCATCTTTAAATATCTCTCTAAGCGGTTCTACCAGTTCAAACGTCATCCAATCCGGTAGTCCACCCACATTATGGTGAGATTTGATCGTTTTAGATGGCCCTTTGACTGAAACTGACTCAATGACATCTGTATAAAGTGTTCCTTGTGCTAAAAATGCAACATCTGTATGCTTCTTAGCTTCTATATCAAAGACTTCAATGAACTTCTCTCCGATAGCTTTTCTTTTCGTCTCAGGATCACTTACACCTTCAAGTACTGCCATAAACTCTTTTTTTGCATCTATCGTGATGAGTGGGATATCTAGCATTTTAAACATCGCTTGCACTTGTTCTGCTTCATCCTTACGAAGCAGCCCCTGATCCACAAATACACAGATCAGTTGTTCTTTTGGCAAGGCTTCATTCAGCATAGCAGCAACGACCGAAGAGTCTACTCCGCCACTGACACCACAAAGCACTTTTTTATCCCCGACCTGCGCTTGGATCGCAGCGATCTTTTCCTTGGCAAAGCTTCCCATATTCCAAGTACTGTCACAACCACAGATGTGTTTAGCAAAGTTCTTCAACATCGCTGTTCCCTCTACCGAGTGATGTACTTCTGGGTGAAACTGAAATGCATAGATATTTTTACTCTCATTTGCTATAGCCGCATACGGAGAGTTTTCACTTGTACCCACCACTTCAAAACCATCAGGTATACGTTCTGCTCTATCTCCATGACTCATCCATACGATAGAGTCATCAGAGATATCTTTGAAGATACCGGAATCATTTTCTATTTTAAGTTTTGCTTTTCCATACTCATGATGATCTGCGGCAATAACGCTTCCACCAAAGTGCTGCGTGATAAGCTGCATACCATAACAGATACCCAAGATAGGTAATCCTAGATCCCATACACCCTCATCTGGTTTATAAGCATCTTCGGCATAAACAGAAGCAGGACCGCCAGAAAGGATAATACCTTGCGGTTTTCTTGCCTTAATATCTTCAATACTCTCACGGTAAGGTACTACTTCCGTGTAAACACCACTTTCTCTAAGTTTTCTAGCGATAAGCTGTGTGTATTGTGATCCGAAGTCTAAGACTAATATAGGTACTTGTTTCATCATCTTTCCTTGTATGTGTATGGTTAAATCTTTCAAAAAAAACTTAACTATAAAAATACTTTTTTAGTATTCCTGAGTCTACCTCAGAAATACCAATTTCACAAACCGAACCTATAATATGGGTTACGCACCTATTCCAAGTATAAGAAACTGCACATACCAGATAGAGACAGACACAATATACCCTACAAGTACGGTCCAAGCTAACTTTAGATGTGAACCAAATGTATAGATACCGTGAAGTTTACCCATTACACCCACACCAGCAGCAGAACCAAATGAGATAAGTGAACCACCCACACCAGCTGTAAGTGTTACAAGCATCCACTGTGCATGTGCAGATGCACCCATGTCCGGACTTGATTTAAGCACTGCTGACATGACAGGGACGTTATCGACAATAGCAGAAAGAAATCCTACTCCGATATTCACTGTTGTAGCGCCATATTGGGCATAAAGTGCCGTGAAGTACTCTAAGAAACCTAAAAAGTGAAGTCCGCCGACCGCAGCTAAAATACCAAAGAAGAAAAGCAGTGTATCGTTTTCAATTTTAGCAATAAATGAGAATACATTTACTGGAGTGCAAACGATCCCTTCACTATCGTATTGAACCTCTCTACTCATTCTATAGATATAGAGTTTTAAAATAGCCAAACCAAACATCATTCCCCACATTGCTGGCAAATGAAGGACTTGGTGAGAGATCACGGCTGAGGCAATGGTCAACGCAAAAAGCCCCATGATCACTTTTCCGCCTTTTGAAATATAAACTTTTTGTTCATCGGCTGCAAATGGTGGTGTACCATTTGGTACAAAACGACTTAAAAGGAATGCAGTCACATACCATCCTAAGATAGATGCAGGGAAAAGATAAAGAAAATCAACAAAAGCCCCCTTACCGTCAACCCATACCATCAAAGTAGTGATATCACCAAACGGAGACCAAGCACCACCTGCATTTGCTGCAACAACAATATTGATCGCTGAAGGTACAATAAATGCTTTATTTGTTTTATCAATAGTTATCAATACAGTTGAAAGGATCAGTGCTGTTGTTAAGTTGTCTGCCACAGGAGAAATGAAGAAAGCTAAAAGACCCGTGATCCAGAAAAGTTTTTTATAGCTGTATCCTTTAGAAACAAGATTGTAACGTAACGTAGAAAATACATTCCTATCGATCATTGCTTCAATATATGTCATTGCAACATAAAGGAAGAAGAAGATTCCTGCAATCTCATAAATAAGAAGCTCAATTTCATGGTGTAGATGTTTACCATCTAAGCCATTGATAGCATAATAGATACCAATCAACATAAAGATCAGTGTTCCTGCAAAAAGTGCCGGTTTTGCTTTATTTATATGGTATTTATCTTCTGCTGCAATAAAGTAATATCCTATTACAAATATTACAAGTGAAGCGATCCCCACCCATGTCATTGTCAAATCTGTGTGCAATATTTCTGTTGTCATTAATTCTTCTCCTAATTCTTTGGTATGCCATATTTCTCTATGCATTTATTTCAAATAGATTCGATATAGTGCGAGCCCAAAGACTCTTTTCTCGCAAGTGCTGCATCCACGATAGCAGAAGCAGTATTTAGTCTAAGTTTAAGTAATCTGCCTATCTCTTTATTTTTCATATCATAAATGAGATTTTTCGCTTCATGCAAGCCTTTTGTTGTCCTGATAATCCCTATATCGTCCCACATCACTTGACGCAATTTTTGTTTATAGATTTTATCGTTTTCTTTGTGCAGAATATTACCGTAATCTTTCTCAAATATAGGTGTTTGCATCGCTTTATGCTCTTTGGAAAGTAGATGCTCTACTGCACGTTTAGCAAAGACCACGCCTTCAAGCAATGAATTTGATGCAAGACGATTTGCACCATGTACACCTGTTCTTGCTGCTTCACCTATGACATAAAGACCTTCCATACCGTCTATACAGCCATTGGTATCACATTTTATACCACCGTTGGAGTAGTGAAATGCAGGAGAGATAGCAATCTTATCTTTCGGAAATTTATAACCCAGTGCACCAAAAGTATGTGTAATATTAGGGAAACGCTGCTCAAACCATTTGTCTTCGAACATAGAAAAATCAAGATAGGCTTTTTGTCCCGTTTTTCGTTTATGATTGAAGATACCACGAGCCACAATATCCCGACTTGCCAATTCTCCCCTCTCATCATAGTCAAACAAGAAACGTCTTCCCTCTTCATCCACTACATGCGCACCTTCCCCTCTAAGTGCTTCAGTCAGTAACAGTTTTCTTGCAAAAGGGGTATCAACAAATACGGTAGGATGAAACTGCATGAATTCCATATCGGCAAGTTCTATACCTTTTTCAACACAGATACCATGAATATCGGCACTGACGGTACGAGAGTTTGTATTGTATGCATAGAGAGAGCCTATACCGCCAGAAGCAATGATCACATCATCTGCATAGATAGTCGTAGGTTCATAATTGACCGTTGCTTTGACCCCAAAACATCTGCCATTATCTATAAGCAGATCATAGACCAGTGTATTTTTCTGAAGTTGGTGTTTGTTTTGCACCATCATAAAGTAATGCATATAACGGCCCGTAGCATCTCCACCAGCATGAATAATACGCTCTACGGAGTGTGCAGCCTCTTTCGTATATAAAAGGTTCCCACTTTCATCTGTATCAAACTCCATCCCTCTAGCAATAATATCGGGTGTGGTCTCCAGTGAAGTGCGAGAAAGGATCTCCACCGCTTCTTTATTGTTATGATACGAACCTGCAGCCATAGTATCTTCGACATGAAGAGGGATATCCGCTTCATTCAAAGCTGTTGTCATACCTCCCTGAGCATAAAACGTATTACATTCCCAAGGGATATCTTTACATACAACTAAGACTTTTTTACTCTCTGGTAACTGCATGGCTGCATAAAGTCCTGCGATACCTGCACCTATGATCAGCACATCATACTTCTGCATCTTTAACCTTCTGTCTTCATACTTGTATTGTTCTCTACAGTGTCTTCTACATAGACCGGATTGGTTTTATAACCACACCCTGTCAAGATGATACAGCAAAGTGATGTTATAATCGCTTTATGAAAAAAGCCAATATGATTTTGTCTCATTTATCTTCTCAGCCTCAGTTTAAATCATTAAAACGGCAGGAGTGTTACCAAAAGTATATCGATCTTCTTAGTCCCAAATGGCAAAAAGCTGTTGCCTTTGTATACATCAAAGATGAGACACTCTTTATAGCAGTCACTCATCCTGGTTTTAAAATGGAGCTTAATTATAATAGAGATTTATTAAAAAGCCTATTAACTCAGCTTAACAGACACGATGATGCATGTAAGATGATGCAGGCTGAAAAGGTTGTCGTATTTCATAGCAAGTATTATGCTATGCCTCAGGAAAAAGCAACGTATATAAGTGTCCCCCATTATCATGAACGCGCCAAGGGAAATTTTGAAACACCTTCAGATAAAGAACTCAAAGAAAAATTTGAACGTATTAAAGCCATAGTTACATGCAATCAGTAATTCAAGATCTTCCCGCCTGTGCAGGCGTTTACCAGTATTTTGATACAAGCGGTAAACTGCTGTATGTGGGGAAAGCCAAAAATCTTAGAAATAGAGTCAAAAGTTACTGGCGTTTTTCTCCTGAACTTAAACCAAATCCTACGCAAAGTCCTCGTATCATCAAAATGCTCTATGAAGCCAGTAGACTTGAGTATATCGTTGTAGAAACAGAAGAAGATGCCCTTATTCTTGAAAACTCGCTTATCAAGCAACTTAAACCCAAGTACAATATTTTACTTCGTGATGATAAAACATACCCCTACATCTATATCGATGAATCTGTAGCCTATCCCAGATTTGAAATTACCCGAAAAGTCATCAAAGGAAAAAACATTACCTATTATGGACCTTTCCCTACTGGTGGGAAAGCCTTACTTGACGCACTCTATGAAGTCTATCCTCTTGTACAAAAAAAGTCTTGTTTAAAAGAGGGGAAAGCCTGTCTCTTCTATCAGATCAAAAAGTGTCTGGCACCTTGTGAAGGGAAAGTGTCACCTGAAGCATATGGAGAGATAGTCACACAAGCCAAAACATCCATCGTCAAACGCAAAGATCTCATCTCTACCCTTGAAGATAAAATGATGAACCTTGCCATGCAGGAACGTTATGAAGAAGCGGGAGCCATGAGAGACAGCATAGAGGCTATCTCTTCACTCACTCTTTCATCAAACATCGATTTGGCCAATGCAATGGATCTCGATATATTTGCCATACGCAATGGCGATGAAAGAGGTGTGATCGTCAAACTCTTTATGCGGGGAGGAAAGATTATCTCTTCCGCATACTCTTATTTCAGGCATACCCATATTTTTGACGAGAATGAAGCCTATAAACAAGCTTTATTAGAATTTTATACCATCGATACACCCAATAGTTGCAAACAAATTCTTACTGCCCATACTTTTGAAGACTCTGAGCAAGTGGCACAGAGTCTCTCTACACGTTTTGAGAAAAAAATAGAGATACTTACCCCGCAACGTGGGCCCAAAGCCAAACTCATCTCTTTGGCACTGCAAAACTGTGAAGAGTTATTACGTAAAACGCAGAGTGATACGATTATGGAACAAAAAATAGCAGATCTCTTTGACCTTTCTGTCATCCCCTACCGTATAGAAACTTTTGATAACTCTCATCTTATGGGAGCAGCTACCGTAGGTGGTATGGTCGTTTGGGATGAAGATAAATGGGATAAAACCGCATACCGACGATACACTCTGCACGAACGCGATGAATATGGACAAATGAAAGAGATGCTCTCCAGACGTATAGAAAACTTTAAAGAACAGCCTGCTCCAGACCTTTGGATACTGGATGGAGGACAAGCCAATCTCAATCTTGCAAAAACCCTTCTCAAAGAAGCCAATGTCAATCTTGATGTCATAGCCATAGCCAAAGAGAAACTCGACGCCAAAGCACATCGTGCAAAAGGTGCAGCCAAAGATATGCTCTACACCACCCATGGAGTTCTTGAACTCAAACCAAATGACAAACGTCTACACTGGATACAGCGCCAAAGGGACGAAGCACATCGTTATGCCATAACCTACCATCAAAACAAAAAACGTAAAGAAGATACACAAGTTTCACTTCTCAATAAAAAAGGCATAGGCAAAGCAACAGTCAAAAAGCTGATCGATTATTTTGGAACATTTGAAGCCATAGAGAATGCATCTTACGAAGATATAGAAAAAGTTACAAATAAAAAAATTTCAAACATTATTAAAAATAATACATAAAGCATACATAATTTCATATTTTTTACTAAAACCTGTCTAATTCAATCGATTTTTAGTTTAATTGTTATAGAGTTTTAGGAGTGGAGTTATGTATTTAGTATTGCGGGCAACAATACTCTAGTGCATCTTATGTTATACATAACGCTAAGTTAAAAGCTAAACTCATTGTGAAGTGAGGACAGAAAACCATGGGTCTTGTGAAGATTGCCAGGTTGCACATAGTAAACTCTATAACTTTAAGTTTACTGGCACTACACTTCTTAATTTGACACACTACAAAAAAAAGGGGGAAAAGAATACTATGAATAGACCTGATCCAATTGATGAAGAGTATATCTTTGAAAAAGGTTTGATTGTTAGCTCTACAGATATTAAAGGTATCATTACCTATGCTAACAGAAAATTTTGTGAAATAGCAGGATATACTAAAGATGAACTCGTAGGTAAGAATCACAATATCGTACGACATCCAGATATGCCAAAAGCAGCATTTCAAGAACTTTGGGACACGATACAAGGGGGGAAAGAGTGGACTGGTATCGTAAAGAACTTAAGAAAAGATGGCAGATATTATTGGGTTTATTCACATATTTCACCTATAGTTGTGGATGGAGAGATCACTGGTTATACTGCAGCTCGAAGACCGGCATCTGAAACAGAAGTAAAAGAAACCATTCCTATATACAGGGATCTGCTAGAAAAAGAAAGTAACTAAAGAGGAGTCGTCGATAAAATGTACTATATATTAAATGAAACAAATCAAATTATTGCTGCAGATGATAATTTATTAGCATTGTGTGGACTGTCGCACATAGATGAATTATCTTTAAAAATTGCATTAGGTGATACAAAATTTGATCTATCTGAAAAAAATATTATTATTAACAATAATAATATTGATAAAACGTTTCCTATCTCAAAAACATCTCTTTCAAGTATGCTTGGCCATATTACGCTAGTTGAGATACAAGCACAGGAAGAGAAAGCAGAAGAAGATGATTTATCTGTATTAACACTTGATGATACTGTAGAAAGTATCGCTCCTCTTGAGCAAGAAGCTGTAAGTAAAGAAACAGAAATTTCTATAGATGACAATGAACTGTTTGATCTTGTAATGGAAGATGAAACAGAAAGTAGCATTGACACAGTGGAAGAACCACTTGAGAGCTTTACTGAAGATACTGATATCCTTGACTTGGGATTATCTGATAAAGAAGATGAAGTCATTATTGATAAACCTGTAGTAGATGATACTGCTGAAATTCTTGTAGATATAGATAAAGTTTGTCAACAGATCGGTGTTTCTCATGAAGACTACGATACATTCCTCAATGAATATATTGATACAGCACTGGGACTAGAACAGGATCTACAGAGTAAAGACAGTGCGAAACGCTCCAATGCTGTTGCGACACTTTCCCATCTTGGTGAAGTATTACAACTACCAGTTATTGGAGATATCATAGCAAAAATTGATACCGTACCTGAAAATGAACAAAAAGAAACTGTAGAATCTTTTTACGCAGCTCTCTCTAGAATCACTACAGTACCAACATCTCAAGCAGAACCTGAAATGGAACTTTTTGATACCCATGAAGAGGCGAAAATTGACCTTTTCGATGTAGAAGAAAAAGAAAGTGAACCAGAAGTGCCAGTCAATGAAAAGGGCTTTGGTACTATTTCTCTTGAAGGTATCAAACCTATTCACTTTGACTTTCAACTTGAAGAAGCTGCAAATGATTTATCTTTGCCTGTAGAACTTATTGAAGAATTTGTACATGATTTTATCGAACAATGTCATGTTGAGACTGAGAGAATGTTAAAAGCCTATGAAGCAGGCGATTTAGAAACTATTCAAAAGATAGGACATCTACTTAAAGGTGCCTCTAGCAATCTCCGTATCAATGCCTTGTCTGATACACTTTATAAGATACAGTTTTGTGAAGACAGTAGTATTTTAGAAGATTTGATCAAAGACTACTGGGGACACTTTTTGTCTTTTGAAATTCAAATAAATGCGCTAGCAAAATAAAAGGAAATAAACTATGACTATACGTAATAGACTTAAACTCATTGGTCTTGTACCAATTACCCTACTCATTCTACTATCAAGTTATTTCTTTGTAACTTCATATGTAAACTATGAAAAGGCAAATGCACTTAAAACGACATTGATCAATAATGGTGCTTTGGACAAATCACTTATTGAAATAGGTAAAGAAAGTGGATTAACGGCCCTATATTTAGGAAGTGATAAAAAAATGTATATGGATGCACTTGTCAAACAACGAGAGCGATCAGATGAATCTTTTGAAAACCTCAAATATGAAGTAATCACAGAAAAAAAAGTATACCTTCCATTCTTAGTTGAACTTTTAGAAGGGGGGGAGGCAAAAGCTTTAGACCCTTATACATTACTTGTATCAAATATAGGTAGACTTCCTGAAGCAAGAAAAAAAATAGATACTGAAGATGTAGATTTTAAAAGTACTTTTTTTCAAACCTATAGAAATGGTTTATCTACTCCAACACTTGGTAAAATTCTTGCACTTAAAAATTATACTCTTGATCCAGATATTTCAGCACTGATCGATACACTTACACAACTTTATACAGCTAAAGAGAATAGTGGACTTGAAAGAGGGTTTATCTCATACTATATGGCAAAAAAATCTTCTTTAACATTCGAGGAAATTGCTTTATGGGATGAGTTTAAAACAAAAGCAAATATTTTTGATATTACTCAAGTAAGCAATACTCTATTGCGTGATCAACTTGAAAAAGTCCTCTATAATGATCATGCTAAAGAAGTGATGAATGACCTAGCTCTGACATCATCTGCGATTCAAACAGATATCGATAATGGTGACTATGCAGAAGAAGTTTTGGACTGGTTTGCACTTCAAACACAGAAAATTGCATTGCTTTCAAAAGCAGAACTTGTGGTTTCAGATGCTTTATGGAAAAAAAGTAACCTTTACCTTGACAAACAACTTTTACTTCTTGCTATCGCAGGGGCTATCTGGTTACTGAGTTTTATTTTGGCATACCTCGGATACACAACAGCAAGAGATATTACAAGAAACATTAAAGAACTTGAAGACGTACTTAACAAAGCTGTTGAAGAGATGAAAGCCAGTGATCAATATCTTGCATCAGACTCACATGCGATTGAAAATATTGACCTCGATACACATGAAGGTACAAAAGAAGCCTATAAGTTCCTTGAGGACCTCGTTGAAACAGCAAAAGATGATAAACTCATTGCCCTCCAAGCCAATGAAGCAAAATCTCTTTTCCTTGCAAACATGTCACATGAGATTCGTACACCACTGAACGGTATTGTTGGGTTTACGGAAATATTACGTAGTACAAACCTTACTGAAGAGCAAGAAGAATTCCTTTCAATTATTGATAAAAGTTCTGAAAACCTTCTTAGCATTATCAATAACATTCTTGACCTTTCAAAAATTGAAAGTAACAAGATCGAGATTGAAAGTATTGTATTTGATGCAGCAGAAGAGTTTGAAAGTGCAGTTGAGACCTATGCCGTTGCTGCAACAGAGAAAAATATTGATCTTAATTACTATATGGATCCAACGATTTCTGCAAAACTTAAAGGTGATCCAACGAAAATTAAAGAGATTATTATTAACCTTCTTTCTAATGCCGTCAAATTTACAAGTTATGGTGGAGAGGTCAATCTTGAAATCTTAAAAGTTACAGATGAGAATGGTGTCAATAGAGTTCAATTTACGGTTAGAGATAATGGTATCGGTATGACAAAAGACCAACAGTCTCGTATTTTTGATGCCTTCTCTCAAGCCGATGTATCTGTTACAAGAAAGTATGGTGGTACAGGTCTTGGTCTTACTATTTCCAGCCAATTTGTTGAACTTATGGGTGGAAAACTTGAACTTGAAAGTGCTAAAGACCATGGTACATCATTCTTCTTCTCATTGCCATTAGAAGAAGTTGTATCTACTGAGGTAAATTATGAACATGCATTCAACGATCTTGTTATAGGTAAATATGAGCAAGAGATTCCAACAAAACTAGACAGTTATCTAGAAAAATACTTTGAATACTTTGGACCAGCTGTCAAACATTTTGAATCCATAGCTGAACTCAAAGATCTTGATTATAATGATACTTGTAAGAACTACTGGATCGATATTGACAAAGCAAGACAGAACATACTGGATGCTATTCAGAATATGGATAAATCGAAACTCATTGTTATTGCTAATGTTACAAGCCGTAATAAAGTTGAAGAGCTTGGTATTGATCAAAGTCAAGTTATCTTTAAACCGGTTACACTCAGTAAACTAAAAACCGTCCTAAACAATACCGCGACTGTAACGCCTCAACTTATTGAAGAAGCAGTAACAACACAACAGACTAGATTTGATGCTAAAGTATTGGTTACAGAAGATAATATCATTAACCAGAAACTTATTAGACGTATACTTGAAGAACATGGGATCACAGTTGATATTGCAAACAACGGTCTTGAATCATTTGAAAAACGTAGAAGTGGTGATTATGATCTACTCTTTATGGATATTCAAATGCCTGTTATGGATGGTATTGAAGCAACACATGAAATCCTTGACTATGAAGAGGATGAAGAGTTAGCGCATGTCCCAATCGTAGCCCTAACCGCAAATGCACTTAAAGGTGATAGAGAGAGATTCTTGAGTGAGGGTATGGATGAGTATATCACCAAGCCTATTGAAACTACAGAATTACTTTATGTACTCAACAAATTCTTATCAGATAAGGCAAGTAGTCACACCAAAGAACCTGTTAAAGCTGAAGAGAAAGTTGTAGAAGAGAAAATTATTGAAAAGCCTGAAGAGAGTGTCACTCCAGTAGATGAAGTCTCTGATGAACTAGAACTCACTCTCGAAGAGCCTACTGTAGACCTTATTGAGACGCCAAAAGAAAAAAAGATTCTTATTGCTAAAAAATTCGTACTGGCTCGTAGAGTTTTAGCGAAAGTCCTGGAAAACCTGGGTCATGACTATGATATATTGGATGATATGAACATGCTAGAGAGTAAATTGGCATCAGGTGACTATGATATACTCTTTACCGATACAAACCTTGTTACAGAGAGTATCAGCCAGTCTAATGGAAATGTAGCTATAATTTCATCAAGCAATACAAATGATCCTCAAGAAGTAAATGTACAAAAAGGTGAAACCATCTCAAATACAGCTTCTAAAGAAGAGACAGAAAACATAATAAATAAGTATAGAGGATAAGAAACATGGCATTAAAAGTACTTGTTGTTGATGATGACTTCATCAACAGAAAGCTCATACAGACTCTTTTAAAAAAGAATCCAAAAGTAACAGAGATCATAGAGGCAGAAAATGGGTCTGACGCATTAGATAAAATGAAAAAGGATCCTAGTATCAATCTTATACTATTAGATATTATGATGCCGATTGTAGATGGGATAGAATTTCTCAAGATCTTTAGATCTGACATGACTAATGCACATATACCTGTCATTGTACTCTCCACAGACGATACACGTAAAACAGAGGTGTATGACAATGGTGCAAACGATTTCTTACGTAAACCTGTTATGCAAGATAATCTCTATGAAAAAATAGACCAGTGGACAGACTAAGGTCTTAATACTGCAAACTCGACCAGTCTAATAGACTGGTCAAAATTTTAATCTCCCTATTTTACAAATATTTCTTTCAATACTTCTTCAATACGAGAAACCCCAATAATTTCTATATTACCCTTTACTTCATCAGGAATATCATTTAAATCACGTTCATAGTTTTTCATTGGAATAAGTGCTTTTTTAACCCCTGCTTTATATGCAGCGATCAATTTCTCTTTAAGCCCACCTATAGGTAATACCTTTCCTGTAAGTGTAACTTCACCTGTCATTGCAACTTTATTGTCTATCTTTTGTCCGCTTAAAATAGACGCGATAGCACTTACCATGGCGATACCCGCACTTGGACCATCTTTTGGCGTTGCTCCCTCAGGTACATGGATATGGAGGTCATAACGCTTATAGACTTCACTCGCATCTACAGGGATACGCTCTTCCCTCTCCTTTGCACTTTGTGGGATGATAGAAGGAGAGATAGGAAGCTCTCCATTGTCTATCAGTATCTTCACAACAGAATGTGCGATACGAACAGACTCTTTCATCACATCGCCTAGACTACCGGTAAGTTGTAATGCTCCTTTCCCTTTGATCTTGATCGCTTCTATGGTTAAAACATCTCCTCCAACCGCCGTCCAAGCCAATCCACTGACAATTCCGACTTGTGGCTTGCTGTCCACTTGCGATATTTCAAATACTTTTTTGTCTGTAAACTGTTCCAAGTTCTTTCTTGTGATGCTTATCGACTCTTTTGTCTTATCTTCTAACAGTTGTCTTGCACCTTTTCGCATCAATCCTGCTATTCTACGACGTAAATTTCGTACACCAGCTTCTCTGGTATATTCATCGATCAACATTTTAAGTGCTTTATCGGAAATAGAAAATTCTCTACGCTTTAGTGCATGTTTTTTCAATTCCTGAGGTATGAGATAACGCTTTGCAATCTCAAACTTTTCTTTAGGGGTATATGAGTTGAGTCCTATAAACTCCATTCTGTCGCGCAGTGGTGCAGGTATACGTCCCACATCATTTGCAGTAGCGATAAAAATAGCTTTACTCAAATCAATGTTAAAATTGAGATAATAGTCTCTATACTTACTGTTTTGCTCCGGATCAAGTATCTCAAGCAGTGCAGCCGTTGGGTCACCTCTCATGCTGCGCCCTACTTTGTCTATCTCATCGAGTACGATGACCGGGTCCATACTTTTAGCTTCTATGAGTCCTTGCACTAAACGTCCAGGCATTGCACCCACATACGTTCTTCTGTGTCCTCTAAGCTCATTGACATCTTCAAGTCCACCCAGTGCCATACGCACAAGCGGTCTTCCCAGTGCAGTTGCGATGGAGTTGGCAAGTGAGGTTTTACCTACACCTGGAGGTCCTGCAAAACAGAGTATGACACCCCCTGTCTCTTTTTGTTTGATGCCTCTAAGCTGTGCCAATTCACGAACAGAGAAAAATTCAACAATGCGTTCTTTAGGTTTTTCCAGTGAATAATGGTCTTTGTCTAGTTCAAGTGAAA
>ENA-OVOD01000025-OVOD01000025.1-sediment-metagenome-genome-assembly--contig:-NODE-25-length-17577-cov-3.126400_pt1 | contig 17577 bp, 16 predicted proteins | sample MGYA00250097_ERZ650218 | MGnify/ENA primary metagenome ERZ650218 (study PRJEB26732, sample SAMN07278952) | sediment metagenome | biome: marsh; feature: saltmarsh; material: sediment | place: USA... | reverse complement strand
CAACATTTGGCATTAATGAGTTCCAAACATAAGTTCGATAAAGCAAAATGGCAAAGAGCTTTTTGGAAAATATCATTTGAATCATGTGGAGGTGGTAGTGGTTTCTTTACCAGCATAGGAAGTGATATGGACTGGGGAGGTGACATCTCTCAATCCGAAGCAGCGATAGATCCGGCAAATAGTAAGGTCATGTTTTGGACTAATACCGCCAGCTGTGCCGATGGAGGGAACAGCAGTACAAGTGACAGGATCTTTCTTACAAAAAAGTTTGGTATTAAAGCTATCGCTGGTACAGGAGGGTGCAATGGAATTCAGCATATAGGTTTTGATCATTTAGGTAGACCTCATGTCAGCTTCTCAGGTTCAACTGCACCTAACTATGGAAGCTATATGAATACAGCGTGTACATTTACTTTTACCATGTCAGATGATGATACTTTTGCCATTACCATCAATCAAGAAACAGGACATGCTTTCATCGTAGGACAAGACGACTCTTGATTTTCACTTCTATTTACCTTTCATTAAGTATCTTAAGTTAAAATTAAGTATGGATATAGCGATATATCTATACTTTAAAACTAAGGATCTATTATGAATAAAAGTATTACGGGAAGACATTTTGAACTGACTGAGCCTATAAAGGCTTATGCTGATGCAGCTATAGATAGTTTAGAGAAATATCATTTAGACATTATTTCTGCCAGTACTGTTATCTCAGCCAATGAGAAAAATGGGAAAAAAGGTTTTGTCACAGAGTTCATCATAAACCTCAAAGACAAAAATACTATCGTAATTACCCAAGTAGATAAAGATGTATATGCCGCTATGGACCTTGCTATAGAGAGAGTGAGAAAATCTCTTAGACGACATGCCGATAAAATAAAAGATCATAAAATTATGAGTTTTAGAGATCTAGGAGAAGAAGCTGAAGCTGTCAGTGAATTGAGCGCGGAGGAAGTAGAAATTGTTCCAATGGACTTAGAGCTTCACAAGCCAATTGATTTTGATGAAGCGATAGAAGCACTTCAAGCTGAGAAAAAAAGACAATTTATCGTATTTAATGACAATGAAGGCATGATGAGAGTCATGTACAAAAGAGCTGATGGAAGATTTGGACTCTATTAGAATCATCCTTCGTCATCCTCGGGCTTGCATTTCCTCCGGGCACTCGAGGGTCAACTCTTCACACTTCCCAATCTATTTTTAGCCCTCATAACGACCTCTTCATCTTCAGCCATATCTAACCATTTAAACCTTTGACCACTCTGTATACTACCATCGAGTATATCACCACTGTCTCGAAACTTTAGATCCAGTTTTGCAATATCAAAGCCATTGGTTGTTTGGGAAAACTGTTCAAGTCTAAAGTTCTCAGTAGTGTTAGAATAAAGATAACACCAGCTCTTTAAACCATTACGTCCTACTCTACCCCTGAGTTGATGCAGTGTAGCAAGTCCAAGCCGTTCTGCACCCACAATCACGATCAGTGTAAGCCTCGGTAAGGAAATACCTACTTCAACCACTGTTGTCGCTAAAAGTATGTTTCCTTTTTCCCTGAATTCAAGTAACACATCCTCTTTCTGTTTATCTTTACCATGTGTGACATAGACATTTTCAAACTTCTCTTCCCAAAATCCTCTACTCTCTTCTAGGGACTGATAGGGTACTTCACTACTCTCCTCTACCAAAGGGTAAATAATGAGCACCTGATGTTCTTGTGCGATCTCTTCCTTGATGTGTGTCAGAAGGTTGGGAAAATCTTGTTTACTGATCGTCTGAGTCAATACTTCACGTTCAAAAGGCGTTGTGGTAATGAGACTGACATCAAGAAGTTCAGACTCCATCATCGCTTGTGTTCTCGGTATAGGGGTGGCAGAGAATTGGATAAAATGCGGTTTTTTTTCACCTGCACTGACCAAAGCTTCCAGACTCTGTCTCTGTTTGGTTCCAAAACGGTGTTGTTCATCCACCATAACCAAAGAGGCCTGTGGAAGGTCCTCTTTGAAAAGCAGTGCATGTGTACCTATAATAAAGTCTGCATCCCTATAGTCTCCTTGATCCTTTCCCTGCATGACCAATGCGACTTTGACATGTTTGGGCAAATGTTTACATGCTTCTTCATAGAGTTGCAGTGCAAGAAGTGATGTAGGTGCCATCAAAATACTTTTATGTTGTAGCGCCATCATTACTGAAGCAAGTATTACCATCGTTTTACCAGAACCTACATCACCAACGACCATTCGTTTAGCTGCTTTGTCTTCTCTTGCCAAGTCTGATCGTATCTGTGCTATGACCTCTTGCTGTTCTTGTGTCAGCGTAAAAGGCAAATGATCAACAAAAGTTTCTATACTGCCTGTCAGTGCCCTGTGTGCAGGGAAATCTGCCCTTTTACCCCGTAATTTTTTTAGATGATTATAGGCTTCAACAAACTTCAGTACAGTGACAAAGTCAGGCTTAAATGTTGTACCATCATACACCTCTTCCATACTTTTTGGAAAATGTATATGCATCAGTGTAGAGACTTCTTTACTGTCCAAACCTTCATTATATAGATTTTGTTCATTGACATAATACGCTATAAGTGATGAGATCTCACTCTCTTTAAGTACGGTTTTGTACTTGGGTGTGATTTTACCTATTTGTTTGATCGATTTGGGCTGTGACATTTGCAGGTAGCCCTTATACTCTTCCAACCTGCCTTGTATCACATGGCTAGATCCTACTTCAAAAAGTTTATGGTGGTAAGGCGTCACCCTAAAAAAAGTAGAAGAGAGTCGTCTTCCTGATCGTGTGAGGTTAAACGTGACACGCAGCTTCCCCGAGTAAATACTCGAATCAACTACTTTAGCCTCAAGGGTATTGACCTTACCTAGTTCCAGAGTCGTGGATAGTGTTGTATCATTATAAGAAGTCGGGATGATAAGTGCTAGATCAAGTAAAGAGTGTATTTTGAGTTTTTTAAAAAGTTGTTTTGCTTCTTCCATCTCTATACTATTTCCCTTCTGTTTTAATGATTATACAAAAGTTTTAAAGACAAAAGAAATAATATGTCAAATTGTCATGCTTTTAAGTATGACAATTCAGATTGAGCTGAGGGCATAGTGAGGGAATGCCCTTGGGTATATATTATTTAGTAGGAGTAGATTCCTTTTTTGTGACAATACTGAAAGTAATATCTGACAACTCAGTATGTGCTTTGATAAAGGCATTCACCTCATCAAGTGTAACAGACTCGATCTTTTTTAACTGCGCTTTACTAAAATCAAGTGGTCTTCCATAATAATAGTCATTATAGGCTCTATGCAGTCTTTGAGAAAGTGTTTCTATACGTAAAGGCTCAGAACCAAGTAAAAACTTCTTCGTATCGTCAAGCTCTTTTTGGGTGATACCTTCTTTGACAAAAGTGTCTACCACTTCTTGTATAAGTTCAATGGCTTCGTCTTGTGTACTGAGCTTTGTTTGCATATATCCGCTCAAATAAGAAACCGGTTTTGTACGTCTGAATGATGAATAGACACCATAGGTGAGTCCGCGTTTTACACGTATCTCTTCCATCAGACGTGAACCAAACCCGGCACCTCCAAGAAGATACTCTGCGATCTTTGCCAGGTACTGATCTTTTTCTTTATAACTGTAGTTAAAGGGGGCACCAAAATAGATATACGCCTGTTGTGTATCTTCATCAATGAGTACCACTTCTTTTTTATCTGAAGCTTGGATACTTTTCACTTCTTTCTCTTCAACTTTTGGTAAAACTGCAAGAAGTTTTGTCAGATACCCTTGTGCTTCATCCAAAGTAATATCACCACCTACAACACCTATAACATTGTTATATCCTAAATGTGTAGAAATAAATGTTTGAATATCTTCCAGTGATATACTTTCTATACTCTCAAGTGTACCGTCATAGGGTCTGGCTAAAACGCTCCCTTTAAAAAGTGTTGCCCGCAAAGAAGATCCTGCGATATAATCAAAGTCACTCTTCTTTTGTGTCAGCCAGCCTATCTTTTGATGTTTAATCTGAGCCAGAGCCTCTTTGGTATAATTTGGGTCTTTTAAAAGTTCTTCCAGACGCTCTACTGCATAAGGAAATTCACTTTTTAAGGAAGAAACCTCTATCACAAAACTCTCACGTCCTACATGTGCACCGATCTCTACTGCATGGGCATCAAGTTTTGTGGCGAATCCTACACTTCCTTCTTTCGATGTACCTTCATTCATGAGCCTTGCAGACATGTCAGCTAAACCATCTTTGATATTACTCAAATGTCCTGCATTTTTAAAGACCAATTGGATGGATACGATAGGAAGATACTTCTCTTGCTCAAATACAATTGGTACCTTACTCCCTTTAACCTCTATCTCGTGAACGAATGCTGCCATCAATACTCCTTGTACTGCTATCAATAATAAAATAATTTTCTTCATATAAAACCTTTGGGTTTTTATTTACTCCGAAGTGGATGTTCATACGACTACTTGTATGAACAGACTGCTGTATGACGAAAGAAATGCCTTTAATATAACAATATGTTAAAATTCAAAAGTTGAACTTCGTTTAAAAAATGTCCTATCAATAATACCGTTCTAGTATCTCATACGCCGTATTACGTTTTGCAGGGTTTTCCCCTACATCTCTAATGAGCTTGATCATCTCTTCTTGATTCATCTCATTTTTAGCTCCTGCTGCTGAAACTACGTTTTCTTCCATCATCGTTGAACCCAGGTCATTCGCTCCAAAAAGAAGTGCCATTTGTCCTATGTAAGAGCCCTGTGTCACCCATGAACTCTGTATGTTCGGTACATTGTCTAAAAAGAGTCTGGCTACAGCCAAATAACGAAGATAAAGATTTGAAGAGGTCTTACTGATCGTTGGTAACTCTCTTTTAAGCTGTGTATGGTCACTTTGGTATGACCACATGATAAATGCTCTAAACCCCCCGGTTTCATCCTGAAGCTGACGTACATAATCCCAATGTTCCACTATCTCACGGGTTGTCTCTACCGTACCATACATCATTGTAGCTGTTGACTTGATTCCAAGCTTATGCGCTTGGCGATGCACATCCAACCAGGTGTCCTTATCGTGTTTTTTAGGTGCTATGATGTCACGTACCCTGTCTGAAAGTATCTCTGCACCTGCACCAGGAATAGAACTCAGTCCCTTTGCTTTCAATCTGCGTAAGACTTCGGAAATGCTTATCTTTGAACGGTTAGCAATGTAATCTATCTCGATGGATGAAAAACCGTGTATGGTGACTTGAGGATATTTGTTTGAAATATGTTCAACCAGATCTTCATACCACTCTATCTGAAGCTTAGGGTGTACTCCACCTTGAAAGAGTATCTGTGTTCCACCAATAGCCAAGAGTTCATCTATCTTTTGGTCTATTTCATCAAAAGTCAGAATGTATGCATCTTCTTTTTTCTCATGCGTATAAAAAGCACAAAACTTACAATCCACCCAACAAATGTTCGTATAGTTGATATTTCTGTCCACAACAAAGGTAGTGACACCTTTGGGATGCATCTCTTTCTTACGTGCAAGTGCCATCTTTCCAAGGGTTTTCAGATCAGCTTTTTCAATAAGCTCTACGGCTTCATCCACACTCATACGTTTATTTGTAGAATTAGTACGAATCGTCATTTAGTACCTCACTCAGATTGCGTTTTAACGCACATCATTTTTTATTTCTCTTTATCCAATGCATCTAAAACACCGTTAATAAACTGTGGTGACTTCTCATCTGCAAGTTCTTTTGCCAATTCAACTGCTTCATTGATGATAATGGCTTTATCTGTTTTTGCGACAAGGATTTCATAGGCTCCCAGTCTCATGATCGCTTTTTCTACTTTGCCTATGCCATCATAATCCCAATCTTTCAAATGTTCTTTAATTTTAGCATCCAACATTTCAAGATTTTCTATGGTACCTTGGAAAAGTACATTGGAAAACTCTTTTTGCTTATTTCGGATCTTACCCTCTTCCAAAATTTCATCCGAGAACTTACTTATGTTCTCATTTCCTAAGTCATAAGCATAAAGTAACCCTACAACCGCTGTACGTGCCTGATGTCTAGTAGCCATTAGTCAAGCTCACTGTAAAGATTGATAAGTTCGATAAGTCCTATCATCGCTTCAGCACCTTTATTTCCTGCTTTGGTACCCGCTCTCTCTATAGCCTGCTCAATGCTGTCGACTGTCAGTACACCAAAAGTTGCCGGCTTTCCATGTTTCAATGTTACAGATGCCACACCTTTTGTTGCTTCTGCTGATACATAGTCAAAGTGAGGTGTTGCACCACGGATCACTGCACCTAAACAACAGACTGCGTCATATTTACCAGAAGCCAATGCCTTGTCCAATGCGAATGGTATTTCAAATGCACCTGGTACCAAGATAAGATCCAGTTCATCTGCATTTCCACCATGTCTTGCATACGCATCCTTTGCCCCTTCTACCAGTCTGTCTGTAATAAAGTGGTTAAATCTTGCATTGATGATCGCTACTTTTTTACTCTTATCTACTGATAACTGACCTTCTACAATTTTCATGTTATTCCTTTAATTTTGGTATTTAAATTTTTGTTTATTCGACGATCGTTCTGATCTCATCGATCTGTTGGATCAATGCCTCTAACTTACTTAACTCTATCATATTTGGGCCATCGCTTAAAGCAATGCTAGGGTCAAAGTGCGTTTCAAAAAAGAAACCATCCACGCCTACTGCTGCCGCTGCACGTGAAAGGTAAGGGACAAATGAAGCATCTCCACCTGAACTTGCCCCGCCAGATGCAGGCATCTGTACAGAGTGTGTTGCATCAAATACCACTGGTGCAAACTCACGCATCGTTTTGAGACCACGCATGTCTACGACAAGGTTACCATATCCAAATGTTGTACCTCTCTCCGTAAGCCATACGTTATATTTCTTGGCATTTTCATAACTGACCTCGCCATCAAACCCTCTGGTTTTAAGCACTTTTCCTACTGAGTGTTCCATCGCCGCAGGTGCCAAGAACTGTCCTTTTTTAATGTTCACTACCGCAGATGTTTTTGCAGCTGCCACAAGCAAGTCTGTCTGACGACATAAAAATGCAGGAATTTGAAGGACATCTGCTACCTCAGCCGCTGCTGCTGGCTGTGTGTAGTCATGAACATCAGTTAAGATCTTATAGCCAAATTGCTCTTTGACCTCTTGAAGCATTTTAAGCCCTTCCTCCAGTCCCGGACCTCTAAATGAGTCGAGACTGGTACGGTTGGCTTTGTCAAAACTTGCTTTAAAATAAAAATCTTTAGTACAGTCATCATGATACTTACCTAAAGATTCTGCGATACGCATCACAGTGTCACGACTTTCCAGAACACAAGGTCCAGCGATTAAAATCATTTTAGTCCTTTTGGCAGAGCTACGAGAAGCCCTGATAATATTACCAAGATTATACCCAAAACTGTCCAAATATCAGGAATGGGGTCTCCCAACATGATACCGATCAGTACTGCAAAGACAATATTACTGTAACTAATGGTACCAACGATACCTGCCTTTGTCAGTTCATACGCTTTGGTCATCAAAAGCTGAGAGATCGTTGCAAAGAGACCGACTGCCGTCACATAGACCCATTGTGTACCCTCTGGCATGACAAATTTTGCAAACATCCAGTCAAATTCTTCTGAGACATTGACATACGGAGTGATCAGCATTAATGCAAGTGGGGCTGCAGTTCCTACCCCCATAAATGACATCACTATGGCACGTGTATCGTAGTGCTTTCTAAGTTCCCGTATGGAAGTATACGCCAGTGCTGCACCTACACCTGAAAAAATACCTAAAATGTCATATTTATCAAAGGTTCCACCCTGAGGTTGTGCCACCAGAACAATCCCTATAAATCCTATGATGATAGCCAATAAGGCACTCTTGTGTAATTTTTCATTTAAAAACAGATAGGCAAATATCGCCACAAATATCGGTGATGTTTTGTTATAGGTCACGGCTTCACCTAGGGGAATATATGCCATAATATAAAAATACGCCAAAAGCGCTGCAAAGCCCATAGAGCCACGGAAAATAAGTAAGAAGAACTTTCCGCCTGTTTGTTTCAACGGTACTCTATAAATAGCCAGTCCGACCAGAATGACCCCAAAGATATTTCTAAAAAATGTTACTTCAACTGGAGGCAAAACCTGACTCACGACTTTTGCAAATCCTCCCATCACGGCAAAACTAAATGAAGCCAATAACATTAAAAGGATACCTCTATCCATATTTTTAATCATTTTCTTCAATCATTTATCCTCATTTTTCTAAAGAAGTTTTTTGCCTAAGCAAAACATCATTTGCTAATTTTGTGAAAGTGTAGCATAATACATTTATGAACCATACAGAATTTTATACAAAACTTTTAGCGCTTCCCAATGGGGCCAATGATATACGCTACCTTGGCAAACGGTATTTACTAAGAAAAGAGACATTGTTGGACGGCAAACTTCTCAAAATTTATGCAGAAGAGTTAGGCGGGAATGACATTGTCAGCGGGAACTACTATCCCACTATGAAAGAGGGAATGTTGAAACCTTGTGAAATGTCAGAGTTAAAAGTGATCGACTTTGTTTTACACGCTAGTGCTATTTGATCCTTGTGAGCTCTGCATCCCCATAAAAAAGTATATCTTTGATTACCGATTTATGGATGAAGCCGTCTTTTGCAACAGCAAGCAAAATGTCACCTTTTTTCTTTCTAAAATTTTTTTGATGAATAAACGCCTTCGCATAGATCGTTGCATCCTGACCTAGATCTTTTTTGTAGTCTGTCACTTGCACATCATCAGGTATGGTAATTTGAACTTCACCATTTTGTTTTTCAAGTCCCACCGATTTAAACAGGTATGTTCTACCTTTCTGCTTTTGCTTCACAGAATGTCCCAGGTTAAAATAAAGTGTCAACAGGTCATCTGTCGCATAAAATTTAAGTTTTTCAGTACGGTCTGCTACCAATTTTTCTTTACGCCATTTTCTAACTCTTTTTGTGACATACTTCTTTTTGTGATCTATATGATACTCTTTAATGACTTTTTTATTTCTCTTCTTACTTGTCATCTGGTAAAAATCACTGACCATAAGTCCATTTTTCATATGTCCTTTAGAGACATAATGTTCCGTTTGACCACCCATAAGTACCTTGGCCAATCCCGCCAATGTTACTTTTGTATCAATCTCATAGGTTTTAGCGTTTTGCGTCAGTCTGTTTTCAATGGTTCCTACGGTACCAAATATCCCAAAGGTTGCTGTATAGTCCAATTGTGTCATTTTAGCTGAAGCAAAACTTCCTAAAAGTAAAAATAAACCGCTAATTATAAAAAATCTTCTTAGCACATCGATCCTTTTCTATCTCAACTTATATCAATTTTTACTATAATTACATGTATGAATAGTGAAGGATAACATAAAAATGCAAACAAATGAAGTAAATACAAGTGACCTGAATGAAACAATTGAATTAAATGTAATAGATGACCTCTCAATGAATCTTGAGGGTACCGTACAGTCACTACTGATACCCATCTATGAAAAATATCCTATTTTGGCAAATACCTTTTTAGATATCCCCTTAGCTAACCTCTTTGCTGCCATAGTGGTCTTCTTACTCTTTTTACTTTTTCGAAAACTTTTCACGCTTATTGTTATGGGTACCTTGCAAAAAGTTTCTAAAGTGACAGCCACCTACCATGATGATAAGGTCATATCCGCACTGAAAGGACCTGTGAGTTTTGCTTTTATACTGATAGGAGCACATCTCTTTTTCCTACTTATTTTCAAAGAGACCGCATGGATCAAAAACATTCTTAATACACTCGTCGTTTACACGGTCTTTTGGGCCATTATTTCTGTTTTAGAGTCTTTACGTGACGTGTTCCATCATGCTACAGAAAAATTTAATCCAGATCTTGCCGAAGAGATGGGTAATTTCATACTTAAAATAGTCAAATTCCTTGTAGGTGCTGTGGGACTCGGTGCGATGCTTCAAGTATGGGGTATCAATGTCACTGCCCTTGTTGCTTCTCTCGGACTTGGTGGTCTTGCTTTTGCCCTCGCTGCCAAAGATACCGCATCAAATATGTTTGGTTCTTTTGCCTTACTTGCCGATAAATCTATTCGCATCGGTGAATGGATCAAGGTAGGTGGTGTAGAAGGTACAGTGGAGGACATAGGCATGCGTACGACTAAAATACGCTCATTTGACAAATCACTCATCACGGTTCCTAACCAAATTGTCTCTAATTCTCCTATAGAAAATTTTTCTCGTAGAGGTGTCCGTAGAATCAAAATGCAGATAGGGCTGACATACGGTACAAGCAGAGATCAGATGAATGCCATAGTAAAAGAACTCAGAGAGATGTTGCATAACCATGAAAAAATCTCTAAAAAAGAGTCTTTACTGGTCAATTTTGAATCTTTTGGAGACTCTTCACTCAATATTTTCATCTATGCTTTTACCAACACTTCCAACTGGGAACGCTACTTAAATATACGTGAAGACATTCATCTGAAAATTATGAAAATTGTCGAAGACAACGGATCAAGTTTTGCCTTTCCTTCACAATCTATTTATGTGGAACAGATGCCTGATAAAAATGTGTTATAATTACGATAATTATTAAGAAAGAATACTATTTATGCAAGAACTTAAAAAAGTAGCAATACTAGGACGTCCAAATGTAGGAAAGAGTTCACTCTTCAACCGTTTGGCAAGACAAAGAGATGCCATCACTGCTGATATCTCAGGAACGACAAGAGATATCAAAAAACGTATCGTAACTATTTCGGAAAACCGTGATTTTGAAGTGATCGATACAGGAGGAATAGACTATTCGACTGAACTTTTCTCTAAAGTAGCCGAATTTTCACTGCGAGCTGCTGAAATGGCAGATATTATCATCTATATGGTAGATGGAAAAACACTGCCATCTGAAGAAGACAGAGAACTCTTTTACAAACTTCAGGCAATGGGTAAACCACTTGCGCTTGTTGTCAACAAGATTGACAATGACAAAGAAGAAGAACGTTACTGGGAGTTTTTAGAGTTTGGTGCAGAGGCAACTTTTCCTATGTCAGTCAGTCATAACCGTTATTTTAATGACTTCTATGCATGGCTTGAAGCACTTATACCCCCTCGTGAAGAAGAACCTGAAGGACTTGAATTAACCGAAGATACGGAAGTCGATCCTTTTGATGAGATCGTCCGTGATATCAACAGTGTCAAAGAAGAAGATATAGATAACGAGATCAAAGTGGCTATCATCGGTCGTGTAAACACAGGGAAAAGTTCACTGCTCAATGCACTGTTGGGTGAAGAGCGTTCAGTCGTTTCAGATGTTGCAGGAACCACAATCGACCCCATTGATGAAATGATAGAATACAATGACTACAAGATCACTTTCGTTGACACGGCAGGGATAAGAAGAAGAAGTAAAATTGTAGGTATTGAAAAGTATGCACTGACACGTACCACAGAAATGCTGGAAAAAGCAAACCTGGTTCTGCTTATGATCGATGCAACGGCCGGTGTGACAGAGCTTGATGAAAGGGTTGCCGGGCTCATAGAGAAATATAAACTGGCTTGTTTGATCGTTGTCAATAAATGGGATATCAATGAAGAGAAAACCTATGAGGAAGTAGTTGAAGAGATACGAGATGAAATGAAGTTCCTACACTATGCACCACTTATTACCATTTCAGCAAAAACAGGGTTGCGTGTCAACAAGATACTTGACAAAGTCACAGAGATCTATAAACGATACACCCAGCGTATCCCTACTTCTGAACTTAACGATACCATACGTGAAGCTATAAGAAGACACCATGTACCAACACATAACGGTGCGGTAGTGAATATCAAATTTGCAACACAGTATGAAACAAAACCGCCAAAAATTGCCCTCATAAGCAATAGACCCGAATTTATACATTTCTCCTACAAACGTTACCTGGCAAATTTCCTTAGAAGCAAGTTTGACTTTGAAGGTGTACCTTTAGACATCGTTGCACGTAAACGTGGGGAACGGTACGATGACGATGAGTAGGTTTTTTTACTAACACTTCGCTATAATCTCCTAAAATTATTTTAGGATACAATATGCGTGTACTTACAGGAATACAAGCTTCAGGAAAACTTCATATAGGGAACTATTTTGGAGCTATGAAGCCTATGGTTGAGCTTCAAGAAGAGCATGAACTTTTTACATTTATCGCCAACTATCACTCACTGACCACTTCAAAAGATGCAGCCACACTTAAACAACATACAATAGACGCTGCTATTGACTATCTTGCCATTGGAATTGACCCAGAGAAAACAACATTTTGGGTACAAAGTGATATGCCTGAAGTACTTGAACTTTACTGGATACTCTCTAAGTTTACACCTATGGGACTACTTGAACGTGCGCATTCTTATAAAGACAAAGTGGCTAAAGGTATTGCTGCGAACCATGCACTCTTCTCTTATCCTGTACTTATGGCTGCAGACATACTGATGTTAGACACTGAAAAAGTACCTGTGGGAAAAGACCAGATCCAACATGTTGAAATGACAAGAGATATCGCGATAAAATTCAACAATGAGTATGGAGAGATATTTACACTGCCAGAACATCTTGTACAAGAAAATGTTGCTACGATCCCGGGTATAGATGGACAAAAGATGAGTAAGAGTTACGGTAATGCCATTGACCTTTTTATGGATGAAAAACCTCTGCAAAAAAGATGTAACAAGATCATCTCATCCTCCACGCCATTAGGTGAACCATTGGAATATGAGGGAGACAATATCTATGCACTGGCATCACTCTTTTTAAATGATGAGCAAAAACTTGAACTGCAGGCACGTTATAAAAGTGGTAAAGAGGGGTATGGTCACTTCAAAAAATATCTCAAAGAGTTGATTTGGGAAGAGTTGGGGGAAGCTAGGGAAAAACGAGAGTATTACCTGAACCATATGGATGAAGTCAATGATATTTTGGCAACAGGTGCTAAGAAAGCCAGAGCGATCGCCAATGCCAAAATGTGTAAAGTGAGAGAAGCGGTAGGACTACTGTAAAGTAAGTCCTACTTTCACTTCAGCTACAATTCATCCTCTAAATCGATATCCTCATCCGCATCAATATCATCTTCATCATCAAGGTCATCATCTGCTTCTAATTCTGCATCAGTCGGCATTTCATATGCAGTCTTATCTAACGGGTCTACAAAATTTTGATCATCGATCGAATTGTACTGTATAATTAAATATACGACACCTATAGACAAAAGTCCAACAAGCAATATAGCAAAGCTTTCTAACAAATTTTTCATCTCTTATCCTCAAATTGGTAGTCTGGCAAACTCAAATATGAAGTTTCTGAGTCCCATAACTTTCTGCACTTGCTTCACAACAAATTAGGCTTTTTACATACAGTAAAACCGTATGGATGTATTTTAACATAGATAAGTTTATAGTAGGCGTTTTTCATAAAAATATAAATGAAAATAACTTTATCTAATGTATAATTAAGTAGCAATCTAGAAAAATAAAATGGCAGACTTTAATGATTTTCAACGTCTATAGAATGTATATTTTCATAGGTTTTGATGATACTCTCTACAACGTGTATTTGAATCTCACCTGTAGTATGAATATGCACCTGTAATTCTCCCTCATTGAGATGCCCTTTTTGGGTACCTAATGTGAGTAAATGTTTGGATATAGCTTCACCCGTATGAATGAGACTCACATTACAGGACATAATCTTTTCTATACTTTGCCCCACAAGAGGGTAATGTGTACATCCCAGTACAATCGTATCAACATTATTCTCCCGCATAGGTGCAAGCCATGTTTCAAGTAGCTCTTTTATCACGTCACTGTCCATGTCACCTTTTTCTATCTGTTCAACCAAACCGGGACAAGCCTGTTCAAAAATATCAACACTTTTTTGTGAAGAGAGCGTTTGTGCCAATGTCTGATACTTATCTCCTTGAAGTGTTGCCGGTGTTGCTAAAACCCCTATTTTCCCTGTTCTTGTCTGTTCAATAGCAGGTTTTATACCAGGTTCTGTCCCGATGATGATCAGCGAAGGGTACGTTTCTCGTAAATGTTTGATCGCAGAAGAAGTCGCAGTATTACATGCCAATATCAATGCATCTATCTGATGGGTATTGATAAGATATTTGGTGATATTCAGTGAGTATTGTAGTATTTGTTCAGGGGTTTTCTCACCATATGGTGCATTTTTGGTGTCTGCCACATAGAAAATCTGAGCACCTTTGATCACTTGGGTCATAGCCTGAACAACGGTCAAGCCACCCAAACCAGAATCAAAAACACCTATGCGCATTATAGATATCTCCTTGTTGATAGGCAAAGCCCATCTACAATTGCCCCGTTAGGAAATGCCCTTGGGGTACCTTTCACTTCTAGTCCAACAGACTGATGCATGGAAATCACTAAATGATTTCTCGTAAAAGCTTCACCTATCGGCTCAGATGAAAATATAGATATTTTCATTGCAGTTACCTACGCACCTTCGTTCATCATAGAAAGAAACTCTTCATTTGTTTTGGTTTTCATCATTTTAGAGAAAAGGAACTTCAGTCCTTCTACTTCTTCCATGTTTTGCATTGCATTTCTCAATGCCCATACTTTTTGAAGGGTTTCAGGGTCCATCATCAATTCTTCTTTTCTTGTTCCCGATTTCGTTACATCGATCGCAGGATAAATACGTCTTTCAGAAACGTGACGGCTAAGAACCACTTCAGAGTTACCTGTACCTTTAAACTCTTCAAAGATCACTTCATCCATACGGCTACCCGTATCTATAAGTGCTGTAGCAATGATGGTCAAAGAACCACCCTCTTCTATATTTCTTGCTGCACCGAAGAAACGTTTTGGTTTATGCAGTGCATTAGCATCCACACCACCAGAGAGTACTTTACCTGAACTTGGTGTTACAGTGTTGTAGGCACGTGCAAGTCTTGTGATAGAGTCAAGTAAAATGATGACATCTTTACCCATCTCTACACGTCTTTTGGCTTTTTCTATCACCATTTCGGCTGTTCTTACATGATTTTGTGCAGGAAGGTCAAATGTTGAAGCATACACTTCACCTTTGACTGAACGTTGCATGTCTGTGACTTCTTCAGGTCTTTCATCTACAAGAAGTACCATAAGTGAAGCATCGGGATTATTGTGTGTAACGCCATGAGCCAGTTCTTTTAAAAGTTCTGTTTTACCTGTTCGTGGCGGTGCTACGATCAGTGCTCTTTGCCCTTTTCCAATGGGAGTAAAGAGATCCAGTACACGTCCTGTCATTTTCATTGGGTTATACTCAAGTTTGAGTTGTTCACTTGCATAGAGTGGTGTAAGGTTTTCAAAAAGAGGTCTCTGTTTTGACTTCTCTGGAGCCAAATAATTGATCGCTTCGATTTTAAGCAGTGCATAATACTTCTCTTGATCTTTAGGCGAACGTACCTGACCTGTCACGATGTCACCATTTCTCAGTGCAAATCGTTTGATCTGTGTACCGCTTACATAGGTATCATTACTTGAGTTGGCAAAGTTTCCATCAATAGAACGTAAAAAACCAAAACCATCATTCATCACTTCAAGGATACCCGTATAAAGAATAAATCCTCCCTGGCTCACTTGTGATTTAAGGATCTCAAAAATAAGATCTTTTCTTTGAAATTCATTGGGGTTTTCAACTTTTACTTCTTTTGCTATAGTGACAAGTTCTGTGAGTGGGAGTTGTTGAAGATTTTCTATTTTGTAGCCATCTACCGGTACGTGTGTTCTGTTTTTCCTGCTGGCAGTATTGCCGTTAGAAGATTTTTTGTTATCGCTCATATTTCCTCTTGTTTTGAATATGCATTATGGAGATTGTACGTTAGCCATACGATGTGCTACGTGTAGTTATCGCATTATAATCCTTTTTGGCTGAAATTATAATTAAAAGATGCCTCTAGGGCAAAGCTTGATAGACTACATTGACACTATACTAGATGCCGAATTTTGATTCTGTGAGCAGTCACATTCATTTATGTCAGGGCATAAAACAATAACGGAGGATACAAAATAGCTCCCATCATAAAAAACATTGAAGGCATTTTCCATTCTAACATTTGTGCTATCTCCGGGGATACTTTACGCTCGATAAATACTTTTTTAACCAGTTCTATTTTATAAAATATGTCAAAAATTTTAATCGCTAAAAGAAAGATCATCGTCACATTCAGTACCCCTGTAAAGACTACTATAAAAAGTAACACGGAGATGAGATGGTGAGAACATTAACGACTAAAACCTTTGCACTAAGTGCTCTGGTCGCAGCTAGCCTAATGGCTACTGGCGTAATGGCAAGTGACAAAACTGAGCCTCGCAATGAAGTTTTTAAAGACAAGTTTTCTAAGCAGTACAGCAGCTGGCATGACACTGCTGAAAGTAAAGAAATTGTAGATATGCTTGAAGAAGTACCTAGCTTGGTTGTGTTGTGGGCAGGTTACGGCTTCGCGAAAGATTACAATGCGCCTCGTGGTCATATGTATGCCGTAACTGACGTACGTAATACATTGCGTACCGGTGCGCCTAAGTCTGCCGAAGATGGTCCAATGCCTATGGCATGTTGGTCTTGTAAGAGCCCTGATGTACCTCGCGTTATCGAAGAGCAGGGCGAAGATGGCTACTTTACTGGAAAGTGGTACAAAGGCGGTGCTGAAATCGTTAACACTATCGGTTGTGCAGATTGCCACGAGAAAGGATCGTCTAAACTACGTATGTCTCGTCCATTTGCCGATCGTGCAATGGCAACCTTGGGTACACCATTTGATAAAGCGTCTAAAAAAGACAAGCAGTCCATGGTTTGTGGCCAGTGTCACGTAGAGTACTACTTCGAGAAGACGAAAGACCGTAAAGGTTTTGTGAAGTTCCCATGGGATATGGGGACAACGGTTGAGCAGATGGAAGTCTACTACGACAACATGGAGTTTGCCGACTGGACTCATGCTGTGTCTAAGACACCAATGCTGAAAGCACAGCACCCAGGTTATGAAACTTGGCAGCTAGGCGTACACGGTAAGAACAATGTTAGCTGTACTGACTGCCATATGCCTAAAGTTACTAACGCAGAAGGTCGTAAGTTTACTGATCACAAGGTTGGTAATCCATTCGATCGCTTCGAAGAAACCTGTGCAACTTGCCACTCTCAAACCAAAGAGTTCATGGTTAACTTAACTAAAGAGCGTAAAGCTAAAGTTGCTGACCTTAAAGCGCGTGCAGAGTCTCAACTAGTTAAAGCGCACTTTGAAGCTAAGGCAGCTTGGGATGCTGGTGCGACAGAAGCTGAAATGAAGCCTATCTTAATGGATATTCGTCATTCACAATGGCGTTGGGATTACGCTACAGCCTCTCACGGCGTAGCGGCCCACGCGGCTGATGAAGCATTGCGTATATTGGGTACTTCAGTAGATAAAGCGGGTGATGCACGTATTAAGCTTGCTCAGTTGCTAGCAAAGAAAGGGGTTCAGCAACCTATCGCTATTC
>ENA-OVOD01000024-OVOD01000024.1-sediment-metagenome-genome-assembly--contig:-NODE-24-length-17682-cov-3.255041_pt1 | contig 17682 bp, 15 predicted proteins | sample MGYA00250097_ERZ650218 | MGnify/ENA primary metagenome ERZ650218 (study PRJEB26732, sample SAMN07278952) | sediment metagenome | biome: marsh; feature: saltmarsh; material: sediment | place: USA... | reverse complement strand
TTCTAAACTTGCTACTAATTGTGAAGCAGTACCTGCTTTTTCACTTTTAGGCTGATAGAGATAGTTATCTATCTTATCTGGTATTTTTTCTGGCAGTGTTAAATTTTCAAACTCCTCTTTTGCCGATTGTTTAGCTTTGAACAGAGCCATCTGTACACGTGAGTAAAAGTTTGCTGCTCCTTCTCCTGATGTCTCGATCGCGAGGAAATTGGCTTCAGGAAAACGGCTCGTGACAAGTGACTGTACACCATCTGAGACTGAGGAAGAGGGCATACATCCAAAAGGTTTTACAGAGATGACAAGGTGTGCGATATTCTCTTTGACACTTTCGATGAGATGTGCTACTTCCAAATGTCCTTCACCACCATCACAGTCCAGCGTATAGTACTCTTGGCCTAAACGGGCAAGCTTATCCATGTCAGGTATCTCATAGTCATGGAGACCTATGGCTTTTGCATATAGGGAAAAATGGGTTTTGATCGCTGCCTTTCCCAGCTTGATAAGCACCCGTGTTTTTACAGAAGAGAAGTCCACTTTTTTTGCATTTTGAACCTGCAAATGTTCTCTTTTATGTAAAGCACGTTCTGCTTCCCAAAGATTAAGGAGTAAACGGTTAATGATAGGCTGGGGAATACACTCTGCACCCTCAGATTCCAAAAATCTATGCAGGTTGTAGTTACCGTCACCTTCTGTCATCGCTGCCCAAAATTCACCCATGACCATGACCTTGGCTTTAGGTTGTAAACGGTTGAGTTTGACCTTTTCTAAGATCCTTCGGCATTTCCACAATGTTTTGACTAAACTCTTTTTCCCCAAGAATGCTTCAGAGACAAGATTTTCACAATGCTTCATAGCTGCATCGACACTGCCTGTTTCTACTTCATAGGGACGCATTTTATAGCCAAGCAGGTTCATGATGTCACCGATGATCACAGACTTGGTCAGTGTGATAAAAAATGTAGGGCTAAAGTTCAAGATACCATCATCAATTTCATCTCCCTGAAAGATCCCTTTATCATGGTCAAAAGAGGTAATTCTCAAACCATCAAAGCCTGCATCTCTTAACGCTTTTTTATATTCGGTGATATACATACCAAAACGACAAGGTCCACACCCACCTGCAGTGATATAGACATATTTTCGTACGATCTCTTCACTGCTAAGACCTTTTTCATCACGGAGGTTTTGTAAGTATTTGACAAGGTTCCCGACAGTGAAATAGGTAGGGTTACACTGGCCTCGATTTCCATAGGCCTTCCCTTTTTGAAAGGATTCAAAATCGGGGTTAGGTATGGAGATATAATTTTCGCCCAGTGACTGCAAGGCCGACTGTATGAGTTTGTCTTGCAAGATGGTTAATCCACCTGAAAGCAGAATAGTCTCATGTTTGGGTGCATATTGGATAGTTTCTTGCGGTACATCCCTCCATTGTGTTTGCGTTGTATTGATGAATGTTAAGTCACCGTTGTTTTCTGGAGGTCTCATGTTGCTGCATACTTCACTCATACTTTCATCTCCTCTTGTTTTATAGTGTAAGTTGTTGGTTGTGGATGTGAAAGTCTTTTTTGATATTGTTCGAGCGTATAGGCAAATGTTTTCACACGTATTTTTATAGATCCGCCAGGTTTGTTAGCATCGATATCATGAAGGGTCAAGTGCGGTGTACGGCTTGCACCTAATATTTTATCAATGATCGCGTAGGTCGGTGCATCATGTCCACATTTAAAACTAGAAAGGTCAAGTACGGCAACATTAGGATGACGTGCTGCAAACTTGGCTGCCCAGACTTTTTGTGCAGAATTGGTTGAAAAATTCTCTGCCCATACATCACGTATATCATAAGGGGATTCAACATAACCAAAGTCAATATCATTTTTAAAGTACTGCATGAGATAGGTTTCATCTTTAGGAATGGCACGCATAGAGAGTGTTTTAAACCCTAAGGATTGAAACTCATCCAAGACTTCATGATTGAGCCCCGGGTCTGAATGGTAAGGACGTCCTAGCAGCAAGATCACAATCTCATCCTTTTTTACCGCTTCATCTAAGATACTGCGTCCCTCTTGCATAATGTTTGCATCATTTTGTTCTAAAGCTTTCCATGCCTGCTCGACTGCCCAATTATTTTCATCTTCTGTGATACGAAGTTTATCTTTCCAGGTATGAAAAAGCTGTTTTTTCAATAAATCACGGTTATCAAAGTTGAGTGCATCTTCCACGTAATCGATACCTTTTTCTTCAAAGAGATTTTTCTCTTTGGTGAATGCAGAGTAGACGACTTTTGGTGTCCCTGAGATGATAGGACAGGAAGTTTGGCCCATTGTATGTTTAAGGTAGCCAGGGAGATGGGTGACAGCAGGAAACCAAAGATGATCAAAGTATTTTTTGGCAAATTTTTTAGAATACATCAGCGCATAGACATGAGATTGGGCTACTTTGGCCGGATAACATGAGTCTACAGAACCGTATTTCGCTCCCTCTAAGAACATGTCCTCATTTGAAAAACCTGAAAACTGTATGTGCATAGGACTAAGGTCAAGTGCTTCGAGATAGGTACGTAAAAAAGGAGCCAGAGAGTAAATGTTCAGTACTTTGGGTATGGCTATCTGCAGATTTTTTCTGTAATTTTTACTCTCTGGGCTGCTCTCCAAAAAGTTTCTGCTTATCTCTTTTCTTAATGTAGGTCCCCAGCCACCTAATGTGACTTTGACTTGTTGCTCTTTAATTTGGGTGGAAGCTGTAGGTTTTGTCTCCAGGTCATAAGTAGGAGCAAAGAGCGACATAGACTCTTTTTTGACAAGATTAGGAGTGTTTTGCTGTAAGTTTTTTCTGCTCTCTTTGAGTAGCTTAAGTGCTTCATGCGATTCCACGGTACCTTCTTCACAAGAGAATCCTGCGATGTAACGCACACTTTGGGATGATGGTGTTTGTGTGTCTATAAAGGTACGAGAACAGTTGATACTGCAAAAGTGACAACGTGTACTCTCATCGGTTTTGGAGGTGTAGGTCATTTGTAAAGCTTCTTCCATACCGACAAAAGTTGCATACCCTCTTTGCATGACCATATCTTTGGCTTCTAAAGCTGCACCATAGGCTCCTGCTTCTCCAGGGTGGGGGTGTACATCGATTCTGGCATGAGGTACTTTGTCTTTGATATAGTCTATTTGCGCCTTGAGTGCTGCTTGATTGTATTGGGTACCACCTTGGAGTACAAAATGGTCTCCAAAGGCAGCCAGATTAGGTGCTTGTACGACATACTGCCAGACATTTTTAGGCAAGACTTTGGCAATACCTGCAAAGAGTTCTTCTTTGCTGTAGCCCTCTTTTTGAAAGTTGACCCTGTCTGTGTCCAGGAATACGGCACAACCATAGTTGAATAGTGGTGCCTTCTTGGCCGAAAATGCTGTGTCAGCGTAGTTCTCTATAGGTACACCAAACTGTTTTGCCATACTTTGAAGCAAGGTTCCATTCCCTGCAGAACACTGGTTGGAGAGACGAAAGTTTTTCATCATCCCATTTTCCATAAAAAGTACTTTGATATCCTGTCCTCCAATATCACAGATGACATTGATATCTTCTCCAAAGGCTTTTTGGGCACTTTTCATATGTGCGATGGTTTCGATGATGTTCGCATCTGCATTGAGTGCACCGCCCAGTACATCCGCAGCGTAACCCGTCACACCCAAACCCCGAATATCATAGAAGTGATTTGGGTCTTGTGCCTGTATCTTCTGTAGTAGCTCCAAGGTATCTACTATGGGGTTCCCTTTGGAAAGTTGATAGACCTTTAATAGCAGTTTCCCCTGTGCATCACACAAGACCGCTTTGGAAGAGGTAGACCCTCCGTCTATACCCAAGAAACAGGTGGTTTTTTCTGTCAGTACAGGAGGTGTGAATGCTTTGATAGTGTACTGCTCTTGAAAGGCTTGTAACTCTTCAGTGCTGGAAACCAGAGGGGTATCATCATTCTCGTTTTGTGTCACACCCCCTGTATCGACCAGGGTCTTAAGCTGTATGAGACCTGTAAAAGGTTTGTCATGGTTCGCTTCGCCTTCACCAAAGATCACGGCTCCTAATGCAGCATAGTATTGGGCATTGTCAGGTACGATGATGAGTTCATGGATCTTTTCTTTGTCATACTGTACACCCCGCTCATCCCAAAGTTCGCTGATACGCATACGCCAACACTCTTGCAAAAACGGCAGGTAGGTGTTGGGACCTCCAAGAAGCAGTACTTTAGGCATCAGGGTGTTCCCGCGTGTCAAGACTGTGAGGTTTTGCATCACGATCGCATCTGCAAGCGAGTTCATGATCTCATGAGAAGGTACAGAGGTTTTGACGAGGTTTACGATGTCTGTTTCAGCGAAGACCCCACATTTTGCTGCGACATGGTGAAGTTTATCTGTTTCAAAGGTAAGTTTTTGCACCTCATCGCTTTCCATGCCTACTTTCATTGTACATTTTTCGATCGTAGCACCCGTACCTGAGGCACACTTATCATTCATAGAACTCAGTACGGATCTTTTACCATCTTCACTCACTTTAAAATGCATGATCTTCGCATCCTGACCGCCCAGTTCGATAACAGCTCTCACGTCAGGATGGAGATGTTCTACGGCAAGGACAACGGCATTGACCTCTTGTACAAAACGTGCATTGATCGTTGGCGCTATACGGGTAGCTCCTGAACCTGTGATGTAAACTTTGTCTATGTTGTTATAAATGTCTGGGTGTGTAAGTGAGAGTTCTTGAAGGAGTCTTAAAAGTGTTGGGGCTTGTTTTGTATCGTGGGGAGTATAGGCTTTTTGGAGTATGTTAAAGTGCTCATCACATACTACGTACTTTACAGTAGTTGAACCGATGTCAATACCGAGTGCATATTTAGCTATGAGAGGCTTTGTCATATTTTTTATCCTTAGACGCACTTTTAAATGCCCATAGTATCCATAAGATACCCAATATTATATAAGGTATGCTTAACATCTGTCCTGTTGTAAAAGGAAGATCAGTTGTATAAGCTGCTTGTCTCGTTTTGGTATATTCTAAAAAGAAACGCGCAGTAAAGACTGCGACCAAAAAGACACCAGGGAGTATTTTGGTTGCAAAAGTAGGTGTTACTTTTCGGTAGATAGCAATTAAAAGTACTAAAATAGTAAGGTAGGAAAATGCTTCGTAAAGTTGTACCGGGTGTCTAGGGATCATATCTACACGTGCAAAGATAATGGCCCAGGGTTTATCACTTGGAAGTCCCAGTATTTCAGAATTGAAAAGATTACCAAAACGTACAAAGGCTGCAGTAAGAGCACCGGGGATGGATACACGTGAAAGTAGCCACATATAGGATGTATGGTAACGTTTTGAAAATAAATAGAGAGCGATCAGTACACCTGCAAGTCCTCCATGACTTGCAAGTCCGCCTTTCCATACTTTGAGTATTTCGAGGGGGTGAGAAAGATAATAGTCAGGTTCATAGAAGAAACAATGTACCAAACGTGAACCCAGTACCGCACCTATCATGACATAGATCAGCATGGCATCAAGGACAGCAGGATCTTTGCCTTCACGTTTATATATCTTGGTGAGGATCATAAGACCAAGAAAAAATGAACCCACAAAGAGCAGGCCGTACCAACGAAGCTGCAAAGGACCTAATTCCAAGATATTGGGATTGACGTTCCAGATAAAATGTTCCATATAGTGTGTACCTTTGTATAATTCAGAGTATTATACTCTAAATTATTTAATACATTTTTATGGATAGGATAATTATTTTTTTGGGAGTTTTTTTGTCATATAGTAATATCCGCCACCCACGACAATAAGAGATGCAATGAGCAGAATGAGACCGATTTTGATACCAGGATCCATCATATTCTCCTTATTTAGTTATTGATTTTTTCTTTGATTTCTCTGGCAATGGCAGAGATCTTAGTGATTTTTTGGCTATGACTCAAATGTTCATCTAAAAGTACTTTGACAAAAGCAGAACCCACGATGACACCATCTACACCTTTGGCCTTCTCTTTGGCAGTATGCTCATCTACCCCGAATCCTACATAGACCGGTGTATCAGTAAATTCTTTGATATCTGTGATGATCGGCTGTAAATCCTCACTTTGTCCAGAACCGGTAATACCTGCATAAGCCACAAGGTAGATGAATTTTTTTGCATCCGTTACTATCTGCTCTATACGTGCTTTAGAGTCTGTAGGTGCAATGAAATCTATAAGGGCCAATCCCGCAGCTTCTATGGCTGGTTTATATGGCATTGCTTCTTCAAACGGAAGATCTGGAATAATGAAACCGTTCACACCGGCTTTATTTGCTTCAGCAATGAAAGTATCTAATCCTTTATGGTAAAAAGGGTTGAAGTATCCCATCCATAAGGTATCTATGTGGGGCGTTATCTTCGCAGATACTTCAAAGAGATGGTCAAGTTTAAAACCGTTTTCCAAAGCTTTCAGGTTGGCTTTTTCGATGACGGGACCATCTGCTACAGGATCTGAAAAAGGCATGCCCAGTTCAAGGGTATCTACACCTGCTTCTGCTAAAGCCAAGGCGGCATCAACGGTAAATTCCAATGAAGGGAAACCGGTCGTAATATAAGCAACTAAATTTTTACGATTCGACATTTAGTGCCTCCCTGCATTCAATTTTAATTTTTATCAATGTGAACTCTTTTATGACAATATGTAATATATTTTTGTTATTATACATTTTTTAGATAAAATGAGACACATTGAGATGAGAAGGAGCGTTTCTTCTCTTTAGTGTTGAAACCGAAGCGCTCTAAGCAAAGCAAAGACGTGGAGGAAATACTTAACTATGTAGGAAGACTATGAGTATTCATACCCCAAAAATAGAAAAAAAAGTAACTTTAACGACCCTTGCAAAGATGAAAGGTGTTGAACCTATCACTATGGTGACAGCGTATGATGCATTGTTTGCACAGATTTTTGATGGTGAAGTAGAGATGATACTTGTCGGTGACAGTCTAAACATGAGTTTTCTGGGAAAAGAAGACACACTGTCTGCAACCATGGATCAGATGATCTATCATACACAAGCGGTATGCAATGGTGCGACATTACCTGTGATCGTATTGGATATGCCTTTTGGTACGTATACGTCACCTGAAGCTGCAGTCAAAAATGCAACGAGAGCCTATCAGGAGACCAATGCACAAGCGGTTAAGATCGAAGGCGGTAAAGAGAGAGCACCTATTGTTGAGGCTTTAACACAAAACTCTATTGCCGTCCTTGGACACATAGGGCTCATGCCACAGTTTATACGCAGTGAGGGTGGTTATAAAATACGAGGAAAGGACCAAGCTGACATTGATAGGCTGGTTGAAGATGCCAAAGCGATCGAAGCAGCCGGTGCATTTGCTATCGTAGTTGAAGGGGTGAAAGAAGAAGCAGCGAAAGCGATTACTGAAGCAGTCTCCGTACCGACCATAGGTATAGGGGCAGGGAATGTCACAGACGGACAGGTCCTCGTCTGGAGTGATATGTTCGGATTCTTCGAAGCTTTTAAACCGAAGTTCGTCAAGCAGTATTTTGATGGCGCAAAACAGGTACGTGAAGGACTTGAGGCCTATCGTAATGAAGTCAAAGCCAGAGAATTCCCTAGTGATGAATATACCTATTGAGAAAGCAAAAAATGACTAAAGGTTTTCTTGCTATAGGGATGGTTGCAGGATTATATTTACATGGCTGTAGTGACAATAGATCAGTACACAGTCCAGTAGCCAGAGCAGGTTCCGCTTCTGACATACAAGATAAACTGGCAACAACACAGGCATTACGTCATACAGATATCAAAGTAGGTACACAAAATGGTAAAAACATTTTATCTGGTGTCGTTTATACGAAAAAGCAGAAATTTTTAGCAGGTTCAGTAGCACGTTCCGTTGAAGGTTCAGGCATAGTAGTCAATCGATTGGTGGTACAGTAACAGATGGAACGTATGGTTGAAATAGAACGTTTTGATGAAGAGGTTTCTTATGAAGCTACACTTCGTCCAAGTTCATGGGATGAGTATATCGGTCAAGAGAAGATCAAAAAGAATCTGAAAGTTTTTATAGAAGCAAGTAAAAAAAGAGAAGAGGCACTGGATCACATTCTCTTTTTTGGGCCTCCAGGTCTGGGGAAGACGACCATTGCAAATATTATCTCTACAGAGATGGGAGCAAATATTAAAACGACCGCTGCACCGATGATCGAAAAAGCAGGAGATTTGGCAGCACTCTTGACCAATATCGAAGAGGGTGATATTCTGTTTATCGATGAGATCCACCGTATGTCTCCGGCTATAGAAGAGATACTCTACCCGGCTATGGAAGACTTCCGTTTAGATATCATTATAGGTTCCGGACCTGCTGCCCAAACGGTCAAGATAGACCTGCCGCGTTTTACCCTGATAGGGGCAACGACAAGAGCAGGGATGCTTTCTAATCCTCTTAGAGAACGTTTTGGTATGCATTTTCGTATGCAGTTCTATACCCCTGTTGAGTTAGCCCAGATTGTTGCGCAAGCCGCTCATAAATTGGAAAAACCGGCACAAGAACATGCAGCGACGGAGATAGCACGTAGAAGTAGGGGTACACCTCGTATTGCTCTTCGTCTGCTTAAACGTGTGAGAGACTTCTCTGAAGTCGCCAATGAAGAAGAAGTAACGTTTCAAAGAGCACAATATGCTTTAGATGAATTGGGGGTTAATCACTTAGGTTTTGATGAACAGGATATACAACTTTTAGAACTGCTTGTCTCAGCAAAAAGTAAACCTATGGGACTTAGTACTATTGGTGCAGCACTGAGTGAAGATGAAGGCACGATCGAAGATGTCCTGGAACCTTATCTGATAGCAAACGGTTATATAGAAAGAACCGCACGTGGTCGTATAGCCACACAAAAGAGTTATGAACATTTTAAGCTTGGCGGAGTGAAGGACGGACTTTTTGATAACGAATAAAAGTATCACGATCACCATACTTTTTGTGCTTTCACTTCTGGGTGCCTATAGTATCTACAAACCATTTTTACTCTCCATTGTGGTGGCGATGTTGCTTACTATGGCAACGTATAACCTTACAAAAAAGTTGATCAAGTATTTTAATTCCAGAAAGTTGAGTGCTATTTTCACTTCTTCACTACTGATCTTGATACTATTTGCACCTATCATTTATATGGCAACCACAGGGGTAGGGTATATTGCACAACTTGATGTTGAAACCATCAATGAGGTGACCTCGGTCGTTCAAACCTTTACACAAAAAATACCCTATGTCAAAGAGTGGAGCCAGATAGGTTTGAGTGATGAAAGGATCGCAGGGTATATCCAAGAGTCAACATCTTACATGACAACAGCAGGAAGTGCAGGCCTTGGATTTGTGAAGAATATGGTTCTTGTACTTGTTTTTTATTTCATACTTAACTTCTATGGGGAAGGCTTTTTTGATCTGATACGTGCACTGATGCCTGTGAGCAGGATGAAAAGTGCCAAGATGATACACGAGGTTTCCTCTACGATGGAAGTGGTTTTTTATTCGATTGTTGTGACAGCCATTTTTGAAGGTTTTCTGTTTGGGATCATGGTGAGTTACTTCGGATTTAATGGATTACTTTTAGGTGTGATCTATGGTTTTGCATCATTGATACCTATCATTGGAGGCGCTGTTGTCTGGATACCAGTGGCATTGTATTCTTGGTCAAATATGGATGCAAACACGGCCATTTTTATTATGGGCTATTCTATTGTCGTTATTTCTATTATCGCCGATACGCTCATTAAACCGGTGATTATTAAAGTGATCAAAGAAGACTTATTGAAAAGTACGATCGAGATCAATGAGATCGTTATATTTTTCTCTATTATCGCAGGGATGAGTACTTACGGCTTCTGGGGAATGATATTGGGGCCGGCGATTACTTCATTTTTAATTGCGATTACTAAAGTATATATAGATTATAATCATAAAGAACAAAGTAAACTGACGACTGAAGTTACATAAGGAAGACATCATTATAAAAATACTCATTATAGAAGATGATCCAGAATTAGCACTCATCTTAACAAACTACCTTACGAAGTTTGATATGGAAGTGATAGGTGCAGAAGACCCTTATATAGGTCTTTCTCTCTTAACGCAGCATAAATTTGACTTGATCATTTTAGATTTGACCTTACCTGGTATGGATGGATTGGAAGTGATCCCTAAAATACGTGAGATCAGTAACATTCCTATTATTATCTCTTCGGCTCGTGATGATATTACAGATAAAGTGATTGGTATGGAACGCGGTGCAGATGACTATATGCCAAAACCCTATGACCCTAGAGAACTTGTGACACGTATCAAAACGATTTTGAGACGTACACACAGTGTGGATGAAAAAGTGCAGGAAGCAGAAGCACTTTTTGTTGCAGATCCTAATGCCAGAGAGATCAGGTTCAAAGGTCAGTCATTAGAACTCACTGCTGCAGAGTATGATATCTTAGGTATGCTCTTACAGCATAAAAATGGCTCTGTTTCAAGAGAACAGCTTTTGTATGAAAGTGAACATATTGCTGATGACAGCTCTATTAAAAATATTGATGTGATCATTTCACGAATACGACAGAAGATAGCAAAAATCGATCCTGATAACATTTACATTAAACCGATCCGTGGTGTAGGATACCTTTTAACTGATAGAGTATGAGAAACTTATCTGTAACCACCTTTATACATATTCTCTTTTCTGTAGCAATTTCGATTTTGATTGCTACTTTTTTACTTTTTCTCTCCTGGGATAAAGACCGGCATAAGATCGAAGAGTATAAACGTTATCAACTTATCTCCATTACTTTTCTTTCAAAATTACAGCTCAATCCGGGAAAAGAAGACTTGGATGCACTCTATAAAGACTTACATGTAAAACCACTCTCACAGAAGAAGAGCATAGAGGTTAAAAAGCAGATAGAAACAGAGGGTGAAACAGTGTTTACCGGAGGTTCTTCCATTGGGCAAGTAAGGGTATTTAGAATAGAAGATGAACATTATATCTATGTACAACGTATGCAACACAATCTTTTGTTAGAAGATGCTAGGCCAGAGAATTATTATTTCGAGATCGCTATAGCTTTGGGTATTTTTCTTATTGCTGTGCTTCTTATACTCTATTTGGCTGTTTTGAGAAAGCTTTACCCCTTAAAGAAATTACATAAACAGATACAAAGATTTGCTCAGGGTGATATGCAGGCACGTATTACCTATCTCTATGATGATGAGATAGGTAAAATCGCAAAAAGTTTTGATGATGCCATTGTGCATATCAATGCTTTGAGTACCTCTAAAAACCTTTTTATGCGTAACTTGATGCACGAGCTTAAAACACCTATTACCAAAGGGCGTATTATTGTTGAAATGATGGAAGATGAAGCAAGTAAAAAGATACTTGTACGTGCTTTTGAACGGATGAATGAACTTATCTCAGAGCTTGCAGAGATTGAAAGGGTGACTACCCAAAGTTTTGAACCTACTTTTGAGTATGTGATGCTTGATGAAGTCATACGAAGAAGTCAAGAACTTTTGATGATGGCTAAAGATAATGTTACTGTAGATGTGAAAAATATCGCTTTAGCGACAGATGTCAAACTACTCTCCTTAGCCATTAAAAATCTACTGGATAATGGTATAAAGTACAGTAAAGATAAACATGTAACACTCAAGACTGTAGGTGATTGTTTGGAGATCAGCTCTAAAGGTGAGAAACTGCAGCATCCACTCTCTTATTATATAGAGCCTTTTTCTCAAGAAGAAAAAAGAAGTTCAGGTTTTGGATTGGGACTTTATATAGTACATAATATTTTGGAAAAATTAGGCTGTAAATTAGAGTATAAATATACAGATGGATATAATACTTTTGTCATCAGGGCAGGCAATGCCTGCCGCTTCGGTTAACTGAACTCATTATGAGTACCTAGGTTATCAGAGGATTCAATCCTTCAGTGATTCTGCTATAAGCTCTAGAGGATTTTTAAAGATAGTCTCTACGTCTGCATTGTTCATCGCTTCACTGAGCTGTACTCTACAGGCAGAACACTCAGCACTTACATACTGTGCTTTGGTTGCTTTGATCATAGCTGCTTTTGGCTTCCCTGCCGCCTCAGCAAAGTGGAATTTCTCTGTTTGCATGGTGACCCCACCAAACCCACAGCAACGGTTAGGATCACTCATCTCTACCATAGGATAATTGGGTGCCAAAAGGTTACGTGGTTCCTGGTAGATACCCTGTACTTTTCTTGCGTGACAAGGATCATGATAGGTAACAATCTCATCAAACTTTTTACCTTTTTCCTGAAGCATTGTTTTTAGTTCTGTGTTATCATGCAGCCATGCTGTTGCCATATGGATCTTCTCAGCTACTTTTTCTGCACGTTCTTTCCATTCAGGCATATCATGATTTTCAAAGAAGACTTGCCAGTCATGTTTCACCATAGCTGAACAGGTTGCTTCAGGAATGAGCATCGCATCACACTCATCCATGAAACTTTCAAAATATTCTATGTTTTTCTTCGTCATATACTCTACGGAGCTCATATCTCCTGTAAAATAGGCAGGCGCACCGCAGCAGAGCTGCTTTTTAGGAATAAACACATCGATGTTCAGTTTAGCCAGTATCTCGACAAGAGAATCACCGATACTTGTATAGTTATAGTTAGCCAAACAGCCTATAAAGAGTGCTACACGAGGATTTTTCTTCTCTTGTTTAGCTGCAGGTATCTCTTCTGGGTAGCTATTTAAGAAACTTGTTTTAGCCATAGAGGGGAGCAGTCTGCCTTTTTTCACCATAGGTAAAGAGAATCTTGCTCTTAGTCCTCTATCTTTATCATCTTCTGCTAAAGCACAGGTTTTAAACATATACCCGAACTTCATCACAAGGTCCATGATCTTACGGTTACGAAGTAAGAAAAAGAATCCACGTTTAAACCATGCGATACCAAACTTGTCAGCAATGTCTGCACGCACTTCTTCGATGACCATATCCGTAGCCAATGAGTTAGGACAGACATCGACACAATTGGTACATAAAAAACAACTTTCAAAGATATTTTTAGCGTTTTTGTCTAATTCCAAATGGCCTTGTTGATAGGCACCCAAAAGGTCAATAAATCCACGAGGAGAGGTTGTTTCATCGGGATTGACCTGATGAATAGTACATACCGGGATACATTTACCGCACTTGATACAGGCATCACTTGTTTCAGTAAAGTTAAAAATCTCTTCTAGTTTTTTACTCATTATTTTTATCATTTCCTCTTGTTCTAGGTTTTCTTTTCTACTTTTTCCTTAAAGAGAGTGATGACTTTGTCACCGCTTCACTTCACAAGAGAAAAAGTAGGCAAAAAGCGTCACTGTTCTCAAATCACTTCGCTTTGAAGGGTGTTCACAGTGACAAGATTAATATTTATTATACCGTTTTAGAAAAGCTTTTCTTGCTTTGAGCATACTTTTTCATATAGGCATCAAATGGCATCGCAATATTTCGTATCAACAGGGTACCTGTGGTACTTACGGTTATCTTATCTTCTGTGATAGTGACTAAGCCAGCCTCGACAAACTCTTGCAAGGCCTCTAATGCATCAGCAAAGTATGTTTTAAAATCTATATGATGCTCAGCATTTACTCTTTTCATATCGATAGAAAAGTTTGCCATAAGCTCCATGATCACTGCTTTACGAAGGTAGTCATCATCACTTAGATTTACCCCTCGTTCAAAAGGCAGTTTTCCTGCATCGAGTGCAGCTTCATAGACTTTCATGTCTTTGGTATTCTGCGCATAATAACGTTCACCTTCACCAATACTGGTAAGACCGATACCTACAAGGTTTGCGCCACCTTTTGTTGTGTAACCTTGGAAGTTTCGATGAAGTTCACCTTTTTCAATGGCCCCAAACAGTTCATCTTCAGGTTTGGCGAAATGATCCATACCTACCATTTTATATCCATTACTTTCAAAAAAGTCAATAGTATACTGGAAGATCTGCAGTTTAACGTCAGGTGTTGGCAGTGTCGTTTCATCAAACTTGCGCTGTGTTTTCATTAGCCAAGGGACATGGGCATAGTTAAAGACAGCAACTCTGTCAGGATTGAGTTGTGTAGAGAGTTCCAGTGTTTTTTTAAATGTTTCTAGAGTTTGATACGGTAATCCATAGATAAAGTCTGTGTTAATAGAGGTTACTCCATATTTTCTAGCCAGATCTACAGCATTTTGAGTAAGTTCCAAAGGCTGTATACGATGGATCTCTTTTTGCACTTTTTCATCGAGGTCCTGTACCCCAAAGCTTATACGGTTAAAACCGTGTTTCTGGAAGACTTTCATTTGATCTTCGTTAAAGAAACGAGGGTCTATCTCACAACTTATCTCAGCCTCTTCACTCCAGTTAGGGAACTTCGATTTGATGTAAGTGACGATCTCATCGAGTTCAAAAGCTTTATAGTAAGTCGGTGTACCACCACCAAAGTGAAACTGTATCACTTCCCGGGATGTGTCAATATGTTCAGCTAAAAGATCTACTTCTTTTTTCAAGTATTCGATGTAAGCAGAGAGTTTTTTCTCTTTGGAAGTAAACACAACATTACACCCACAGAAATAACATGCTGACCTACAGAAGGGTAAGTGTACATAGAGTGAGAGTTTCTCTTTTGCGTTTTCCAGGTAGTGTATGTAGTCCTCATATTTGAAGTCATCACTGAACTCTAAAGCTGTAGGGTAAGAGGTGTATCTTGGCCCCGGCTTGGAGTATTTACTGAACTTTTCGAAATCTATATTGCTCATTTAGGCGATTCCGTCATTACGATGTGCATCTAACCACACCATGATACCTTTTTGTGCATGTAGTCTGTTCTCTGCTTCACTAAAGATGACTTCTTCGTGTTTTTCAAAAGTCTCTTCACTCACTTCATAACCTCTGTATGCAGGTAAACAGTGCAAGAAGATGGCATCAGATTTAGCTAAAGACATCATCGCTTCATCTACCATATAGCCATCAAATACACGAACACGTTCTTCTTTTTCATCTTCTTGTCCCATAGAGACCCAAGTATCTGTAGTAACGACATCACAATTTGTGACTGCTTCTTTAGGGTCGTTACCAAAAGTGATCTTTGCACCGCTCTCTTTGGCTATGTCAAGTGCATCTTTGACAATGGCTTCATCACACTCATACCCTTTAGGTGTAGCTACTCTCAGCTCAAACCCAAGTTTTGCTGCAAGCATAAGCCATGAGTGTGTCATGTTGTTTCCATCACCGACATAGGCAACCACAGGGTCTTTGTCTTTACCATGTTCTATCATTGTGAGGTAATCAGTCATGAGCTGCACAGGATGATAAGCATCTGTCAGTCCATTGATCACCGGCACTTTAGAGAAGTTCGCAAACTCTTCAAGTTTTGACTGTTCAAAAGTACGTATCATCACCATATCGACCATACGGCTGATAACACGAGCCGTATCCTTCATCGGTTCACCACGCCCTAGTTGAATGTCATTAGAAGAGAGGAACAGTCCTACGCCACCAAGTTGGTAGATACCTGTTTCAAAGCTTACACGCGTACGAGTAGAACTCTTTTCAAAGATCATTCCAAGCGTTTGATGTTCCATATAAGGTACAAACTTACGTTGCTTTGTCTGTGCTTTTATCTTCTGTGCCAATGTTATCATCTCCAAGATTTCATCTTTCGTAAAATCTTTGAGTGTTAAAAAGTGTCTCATCACTGTATCCTCATGTCTTTCAACCTTGTTTATTTTGATAGATAGTCGGGGGTTGAAAATTTAAAAGAGATTATTCTACCATAAAAGGGTTGAAAGTTGTAGAAAACTGCACTTTTGAGCTAAGTGCAGGGCATAAATAGGTTATTTGTTTAAAAGGATCGCTGCTTCTTTTGCATGATAGGTGATAATGATATCCGCACCCGCTCGTTTAAATGCCATAAGCGTTTCCATCATGACCTTGTCATAGTCTATCACTCCTGCTTTAGCTGCCATTTTGAGCATAGAGTATTCACCAGAAACATTGTAGACAGCCAGAGGAAGAGATGTGTTGTTTTTCACATCTCTTACCACATCAAGATAGGCAAGTGCAGGTTTAACCATCAGGATGTCTGCTCCCTCTTTTTCATCTTCTATACTCTCCTGAATGGCTTCATTTCTGTTAGCCGGATTCATCTGGTAACTTCTTCTATCTCCAAAACTTGGACTGGATTCAGCCACATCACGGAAAGGACCATAATAGGCCGAAGCAAACTTGGTGGAATAAGACATCACAGGAAGGTTGACAAATCCTGCCTCATCAAGTCCATTACGTATGGCAGTGATCATCCCATCCATCATACCTGAAGGTGCTATCATGTCAACACCTGCTTTGGCATGAACTACTGCTTGTGCAGCCAAGTTGTCAAGTGTAATGTCATTGTCAACCGTATGGAGTACCGGGTCGATGACACCGCAATGCCCGTGGTCAGTGTATTCACAGAAACAGAGATCTGTGACCACAAACATGTCAGGGTGTGCAGCTTTGACTTCACGTACCGTTTGAGCGATGATCCCATGCTCACACATTGCATCAGATCCTACAGAGTCTTTCGTATCCGGGATACCAAAAAGAATGATGGAGTAGATACCAAGTTCTTTAAGCTCATCACACTCTTTGACTATTTCATCAATGCTCATTTGAAATACACCGGGCATAGAGCCAACTTCTTCTTTGATACCGGTACCACTTTTGGCAAAAAGAGGATAGATAAGGTCATTGACAGAAAGGTGGGTCTCTTGGAGCAGGTCTCTTAAGACAGGGTGGATTCTTTTTCTTCTAAAACGGGCGAACATAGTTAGTACCTTCATAAATATTTTATTTATTTTAGCAATTATATGGAACAATTATGGTTAATTTCCAATTTCTAATTTCTAATTTCTAATTTTTAAAGTATAATCTCACCATGAATACTATAGATATATCACAAATCGCTACCTTACCCACTAAATACGGTACTTTTAAAATACAAGCGTTTAGAGAAGACAACAAAGAACATTTGGCTATTTTCACAGAGGATCTGTCAGATGAACCCATTATACGTGTACACTCTGAATGTTTGACCGGGGATGCACTTGGTTCTGTCAAGTGTGACTGTGGAGAACAGCTCCATTTCGCACTGGAACTTATCGCAAAAGAGGGCGGCATGATCATCTATCACCGTCAAGAGGGACGTAATATAGGGCTGCTCAACAAGGTCAATGCCTATGCACTTCAGGATGCAGGACTGGACACCGTAGCAGCAAACCACCAGTTAGGGTTTAGAGCAGATGAACGTACCTATGAAGTGGTTGAGTTTATCTTAAACCATTTTGGCATTAAAAAGTTGAAACTACTTACCAACAATCCTAAAAAGATAGAGAGTCTAGGTGACATAGAGATCATAGAACGACTCCCTATTCAGATCACGCCTAATCCTCATAATGAAGGGTATCTTCAAGTCAAAAAAGATCAGATGGGACATCTGCTCTAATCCAGTTTATTTTCTCGATAGGATTCTTTGGCAAAAAATAACATTTAAAAACTTGTTTTTATTACATAGAAAAAAGAAAGAGATGGTTTTTGGTCACCATTTTGATTTTCGGAGTGAACCTATTTTACAAGAAG
>ENA-OVOD01000023-OVOD01000023.1-sediment-metagenome-genome-assembly--contig:-NODE-23-length-17968-cov-2.960036_pt1 | contig 17968 bp, 15 predicted proteins | sample MGYA00250097_ERZ650218 | MGnify/ENA primary metagenome ERZ650218 (study PRJEB26732, sample SAMN07278952) | sediment metagenome | biome: marsh; feature: saltmarsh; material: sediment | place: USA... | reverse complement strand
GCAACGAATGAAGTCGGTATATTTGAAATGAACAAAGAAGGCTTGAACGATGCAAAAAGTATGGCAGGTAAATTTTTCAACAAAGATCAACTCCAGTCAGGCTCAGCACTCACAGTCATCATGGAGGGAAGCCGTCCTATCATCGTAGAAGTACAAGCGCTGGTTTCAGAATCCTATGGACATCCGAAAAGAAGTTCTACAGGTTTTGATAACAATCGTCTGGGCATGCTTTTGGCTCTACTCGAAAAGAAACTTGATCTACCTCTTGGTACCTACGATGTCTTTATCAATATTTCTGGAGGAATCAAGATACATGAACCTTCTGCAGATCTTGCGATCATTGCAGCCATTTTAAGCAGCTATAGAGACAGAAAACTGAGTGCAGAGACACTTTTTCTGGGTGAAGTCAGTCTTACGGGTGAGATACGTGAAGTCTCAGGACTCGCTCAACGTCTCAAAGAAATTGGAACGCAAGGATTTACAAAAGCAGTCATACCCAATAAACCACTTGAAAAAACAAATGTTAAATGTTTTATCGCCGATGAAGTCTCTAAAGTTGTTGAGTGGATGTAATAGATATAATATGGCTATGAAAATAGGAACAGATATTGTACAGATCAATAGAATAGAAAAATCATTAACACACTTTGGTGATAAATTTAAACAACGTTTTTTGAGCCCCCAAGAGATTGAGCTCGTACAAAAAACAGCATCTATAGCTGGATTTTGGGCAGCAAAAGAGGCCATCTCAAAAGCATTGGGTTGTGGCATTGGTAGTGAGCTCTCATTTCATGACATTATCATCACCAAAAACTCCCGTGGGGCACCTTCATTTACACTCAGTAAAAAAGCACAAAAAATACACCAGATCAAAGCATGTTCACTCTCCATTAGTCATGATGGTGGGTTTGCGATCGCTGTTGCTGTTATTAGCCAATGATCACCTTTTCAATCCAGATTAAATTGCCTACTTACTAACATCCATTTTAACCTTTAAAAAGTATTATTGTAATTATTGGTAGATTATATTACAATAAGTGTATGATTATTGAATAAAGGAGTAGATATGAAATATGGCATCGTCACTATTGCTATCCTAATGCTCTTAGGCGGATGTGACCAACCTACCGTAAAAAAGAACGAGAACAAGACTCCTCATATTGTCAAACAAGCGTATCTTCCACCTCCTCCAAAGAAAAAAATAAAACTCAAAGAAATTGATGATACGAATTTTGATGCAGCCTACATGTATCCTAAAGATACAAAGAAAAAAGAAAAAACCGACATACCTGAGCAGATGGTTAAAACCACTGCAGATACCATGAACAAAGAAGAGTGTATAGCTATGATAACTCAAGAGAAGTTTGATAAATATGCTGTGATGTTTGGCAGTGAAGCTGCTTCCATCAAACGATGTAAAATGCTCAAAGCAACAAGATAGTCCTATACTACTTTCTGAAATGTACCAATTTAAATCTGTCTCCCATCATCGTGGGAGATATCAGTGTTTTTATCTTATCTGCTTCGCTCATATATTTTGACTGCGTTGTCTGTTTGGCAAAACGTTCAAGAATATCAATAATCCCGAATCGTATTAAAGCACGCGCTTGTGTCTCATAGGAGACTTCTTCAAAACCTGCTGCTACAAATGCTTCACTGACGTGTCCAAAGTTCACATCATACGTAATGTCATCTTTTTTATAAGATTCAGACAAGGTAAGTGCTTCATCAAACAGAGGAAAGGTTTCATGTGCTCTATAGACACGTATGGAAAAGTCATTGCGTACATATTTTTCCCCATAATCAAAAGAGACAAAATCACATTTTTCTATACCCCTTGCCATCTCTTTTGCAAACACCTCATAACCTATGGCAATTTCACCTTGTTTTAAATGATGTTTCTTAGCCCAGCTCAACATCTCGGCAGGCGCTTCTACCCACTCTATCTGATGTTCTTTGACTAGAGCTATCTTTTCATCTTTGAAAAGCTCACAAGGGAAAGCATCGAAAATTTCATTGGCTACTACAAAAGCATAGGCTGCTTTTACTTCTGCAATGTCATTAAAATGTGTGATCTGTACATCATCACCAAAACGCTTTTGAATATAAGCCAATTGTGCCTTTTGTACTTCAGGCTGACGCTCTACGATACCAAACTTAAGTGTTTTTACCAAAGTTGGGTCACAGGTATAGAGCCACTGTATCATATCGCATATCAAATACCCTTGATGTGCACCTATCTCTATCAGCCAGCCGTTTCTATCTGCCTTCTCCTCTTTTAAAAGAGTATAGAAATAATTGGCAATACTTGCACCAAAAAATCTGCTTGTACTGACCGCTGTATAGAAATCTCCAGATTTACCTATCGCTTTAAACTGTTTATAGTACCCCTCTTCGCCATAAAGCCACTCATTCATATAATCACTAAATTGCATTCTCTACCCGTACATACAGTTTCAACAGTTGGATCTGTTTATCGATTTCGTATATCTTTTGATCTATTTTTCTAATCTGCAAAGAGTTATGCATAATATCCGCATCAAAAGAGGTCTTCTCTCCAGCATCCGCAAGATTTTTTGTCAAACGGTAAAGGTTTTTATAGACTTTTTCATCTTTCTTTGCTAAAACGATTTTTTTATCTAAAATACTTAAACTTTTATCGATCCAATGATACTCTTCTTCTACCGTATTTTTTCTATCAAGTACTTCAACTGCTGCTTTTAACTTTTCAACTTTACTGGCTTCAATATCACTGAATGAATTAATATCTAATGGCATAGAAATCATAAATCCATAAGTGTAATAGTTTTGATCAAAAGCTGATTGAAATGGATTTGCGCTCAAACTATCTATATAAGTACCCTGCACTGAAACTGTCGGTAAATACTTCGCCCATGTCACTTTTTGGTTATAGTCTGCCTGTTCAGCACGTAATCTGTCTCTTTTAAGTTCCAGGTTTGCTTCACTGTAGTTTGATTTACTCATCAATTTTAATTTAGGTAAATGTAAACTTTTGGGATCTTTGTCACTAAGCAATGCAAATTGTTGTTGGAGTTCCATCAGGGTTAGTTCCAGTTGAAGTAAAGCAGTCTCATCCTGACTCTTTTTTAAAATAGCCTGATCCAAAAAGCTGCTGTCTAACAAACCTGCGTCATAACTGTCACGTTTTTGTCGTATATCAATCGTATCATTTTTGATCTGATATTTCATTTTTTCTTGTTCAAGCTTAGTTTTTTTCATGTTGAAAAGTATGGAGATGGCATCCCCTATCATGGTACGTTTTTGCAGTTTTAGATCTGCTCTAGTCGCATCACGGAGTGCCTGTGAGTATTTAATCCCATAATAGATCCCACCTGACTTGAAAATTGGTTGATCAATTTTAATTGAATAGGCCCATGAAGATTCATCAAACTGTGAACTAAAACTTTTGGAATAACTTAATGAGACAGGGTTCATCCAACTCTTTGAAAGTATATCGCTCTCAAGTTCATTGCTTTCAAACTGATAATCAAAGATCATCTCTTTATTATCAGAGAGTATATCACCCAATTCATCTGCATATATCAGTGTTGATGCTACTAAACTACAAAGAAGAAATAGCTTTTTCAAAACGTTTAAACCCTTCATCAATTTCATTTTTACTGATGGTGATACTTGGCAGGAAACGGACTGTATTTCGTCCTGCTTTAAGCACAATGACACCTTCGGTCATACAGTTCTTTATCACACTTCCCTGAACCTCTGCACTTTTAGCACGAAGTCCCCGCATCAATCCCAATCCTACTTCTTTTTCAAACAAGTGTGTATATTTTTCAGCCATCTCATTCAATTTTTGAGAAAAATAAACCAATGTTTCATCTATGGTACCATCATCATACAAAGTATACAATATATCTAAAACAGCAAGACCGGCAGAAGTACTGAGATAATTACCGCCAAACGTACTCCCATGATCACCTGCAACCAAAATATCTTTATGTTTTGTCATCACTGCGCCGATAGGCACACCGCCTCCAAGACCTTTAGCTAAAGTGATGATATCCGGTTCAATTTCATAGAGATTAGAAGCTAAAAACTCACCCGTTCGGTACACACCTGTTTGTACCTCATCTACGATAAGTAAAATACCTTCGGATTTAAGATGTGCTGCCAACTTCTGTATCTCCTCTTTCTCAAAAGGCTGTACACCTCCCTCACCTTGTACCAATTCTATCAGTACTGCTACCGTTTCATCATCGATGGCCTTGTAGACATCCTCTATAGATTTTTCATAGGAAAACCCATCTGGGTATGGTGAAAAGTTAGGTGTATGAAAACTCTCCTGTCCTGTGGCTTTTACGGTAGTGATCGTACGCCCATGAAAAGAGTGTTCTAACGTGATGACCTTATAACGTTTGTTCTCAAACTTTGTCTCACCATACTTACGTGCTATCTTAATGGCACCTTCATTCGCTTCAGCTCCTGAGTTTGCAAAAAATACTCCCATATCATATCCACTCAACTCCACCATTTTCTGTGCGAGTTTTGCCTGAGGCTCGATCACCTGTAGATTTGATATATGGATGATATTCTTTGCCTGGTTACAGATCGCTTCAACAAGTTTAGGATGATTATGTCCTACAGAGTTGACTGCGATACCTGAAGCAAAATCGATATAATCTTTTCCTTGATCGTCATAGAGTGTAGAACCCATACCTTTTACAAAGTTCGTATAGTCACGCGCATAGGTCTGTAATACATACTGTTTATCTTGTTGTTCTAAATTCATTTTCTTCCATCTCTCTTAGTCTTTACAGTATTATAGCAAAGTGTTGTTTTATGATGATAAAATTTTAGGGTTGACCACGCAAGTTTTTATTCACTACATAACCAAGGATGCTTTATATTTTTTCAATCGTTATTTTTACCTCTTGATAACAGGCATTTTCACCCTTCTCACTGATGATACTCGGTGTGAGGATATTCAGACCTAAAGTATTGTTAGTCACTACCACACAGTCTGTCCGTAAATCTTCGTTTAAAACGACTTCTAGTTCCAATTCACCAAATTCAGAACGAAGCAGCACTTTCTCATCTTTCAGATAGCCAGATTCAGGATGTATCTGCACTGTATTGTTACGTTTAAACTGTGTATTCAAGGATTTGTTTGCCTTAGTGGACAGTAGCCAAAATCGATCAACCTCTACTTTTTGAAAACACTTGGAAACCATAAGCTTATCTTCATATGCTTCATCAAATTGAAACACTTCATCACCATCTTCGCCAAAACCTGCTTCATAAGGCAACGCTTCATATGATGGAGAAATATACTGCTCATCTTTCTTGTTACACTGTGCTAACCAAGCATCAATATAGTATGTTTCACTCTCTAACCCTCTAAACCCGAATGCCTCAAAAAGTCTCTTCGTAAAGTCATATTCACTGATGCCTATATCTGTATCCATGACCTTGTTCATCTTCTCTACATACTGATGCCCATAACTGAGTCGTACATCTTCTTTTTCAAAGAATGTCTTAGCAGGAATGACTATTTTGGCTCTTCTGGACGTTTCATTTTCATAGAGTCCAAAATAGATGAGATTCTCTACCCTGTCAAGCTCTTCACATACACGTCTTGAATCAGGCATAGATTCAGCAGGGTTGCCTCCCTGTATCAAAACCGTATCAAACTCTGAAAAGTTTGTGACAACTTTAGATACTTTCTTACATTGCGCATCAAAAGGGTTTACAAATCCCAGTTTTGAATAACTCAAATAGTGTACACCACACCCTTCATTACCGAAAAGACCAAGTATTGCAGCGAGTGAATCGATAGCATGAAGTACATCCGCTCCACTAGTGTATTTCTGTACCCCTGTACCGACTAAAAATACTACTTTTTGATTACTAAGATAGGTTAGAACCATACCCATCTCAACCACGTCAGTGCCACAATATTCTAAAATAGGTTCAAGACGATGTTCACGTACAAAATCATAAAAATCTTCATCTACTGGCAATAATCCATCCAGCGATCCAATATCTTTACTCTTTTCCATTAAAATAAACCTAGCTAACAGGTTCGCCACATAATAATCTGTACGTGGCTGAAGTTGCAAGTGATGGTCCGCCTTCTTTGCAATAGCCGTTTTAACCGGATCAATCACAACGATCTTTTTACCTTCTAAAAAAGGCATCATATGCGCATTGGTAACCGTCACATTACGGCCCCATATCACTACGGTATCGGCTTTTTGTATCTGCTCAAGGGGTAAGCCTTTATTTACCCCTCTGCCCTCAACGATCCCTGCATCACCTGCACCATCACAAAGGCTTCCTTTTGTAAGCGTGCCTTCTATTTTCTCCATAAAAAGATTCGTGACTTCCTGCATAACCCCCATGTTTCCTGACCCTCGCCATAGTAGAGAAGATTCTTTTTTAAAGGCATCATATACGGCTTCCATAGCCTTATCCAGGCTTACTTCTTCACCATTAACACGCGCATTTTCAATACGTGATGCATCATGGATACTTTTGTTCAGTAAAGTACATAAAGCACCATTGCCTGCCGGATGTCCAACATCACCTGATATATGAGGGAATGCTACATCTTTCACTACGATCTTGCATGCATCGTAACAATCTAATCCACAGGCTGTTGTGATGATTATTTTATCTCTACTTTCATCAGTTTAGAAAATGATCCCTTAGGTGCCGGGATATATATCTCTGCACGATAAGAAGAGATGAACTTCTCATCCGCTACCCTCCATACTTTATCGACTTTATACGCTGTTTTCTCACCATTAAGATACACAGTCTTCTGTTCTAACTGCTCTAGTTCAGACGGTTCTAAAAAAAGTACTAGCTTTGCTCTATTTGTATCAACCACTCTTGCCAAAGATGAACCTGGAGCGACATAATCACCTTTACGTACCATAATTTCATACAGATACATATGCTGAAGTACAATAGATTTTTTTTCAATACTATCTTCAAGCTGAGCAATCTTATACTGCATGTCTAAATACTGTGTTTTAGCAGAAGCAAAACTGTAAAAAGCATTGTCTTTTTGGGTCGTAGATGCTGTTTTCAACTTATCTATGCGTCGAAAATATGACTCTTGGCGTTTTAAAGTTTCATGAAGAATAAGAAGATTTTCTTTTGATGTTTTCAAATTAATTTTATCCAAACGATCATCCAAATAAATGACACGTTTTTGATCTACTACACTCCCTTCAGCATCAAGGTCAACATCCATTACCAAAGCACTGACAGCAGACTTTAAAATGACAGATTCATAAGGTTCGACTTTTGCATAATGTACTTTTGCAAATAGTAATAATGGTGTCAATAACAATAGAAAAATTTTCATTTAGAGTCTCTTTTTTTAATGATTATATCAAAATAGAATTAAGTGCTAAATAGTAAAAGTAAAGAAGGATGTATGAAAAGCATACTTCAACACTAAAACTTAGTATTTTACGATAAAATGAGATAGAACAATACGTTAAGAGAGACCTATGTATAAAAAAAAATACCCTATTCATACAAATCATTTTATCTCCATTTTACTATTCCTTTTTTTTCTTTACCCAAGTAGTGCGATTGCTAACAAGCAGATACAAGAAGAGTCTATCATTACACTGCCTATACAAGCAGATCTTAGTGTCTTAGAAAAATACATAAATGAATATGTCCCCTATGATGTAGCTGTCTTGGATGAGCGTGATAAAGTCTGTCTGAAACCACAAGATATGAAAGTACCTTTCATTCCAAAATGTAAAATAAAAGGCTTTAAAGTCTCTTGTAAAGATTGGACCAGAGACTTCAGAACAGTACCAAAAGTAAAATGTGATGTAAAAGGTTGGGTCAAAAGAAACGGTCGCATCTTACTAACTGGTAATGGACCAACATTGACATTTGCATTTCCAGTTAAGGCAGAAGCATCTGCAGATGGATATATCTATGGAACTGCAAGAGCCTCTGCAATCCTTTATCTCAATGCTAAACTACATATTAATAGTGACTGGACTATTTCCATTGATATCACACATGATTTTGCTTGGTCTAATAGCCCCGAATTAAAACTGTTTGATTTATTCAGCATAGATATTAAAAAAGTCATAGAACCAAAACTTCGAAAAAGACTGGATAAATTTGCAGAGCGTGTACCTGAACTTCTTGGAAAAATTGACATTAAAGGAAGAATGGAAGAACAGTGGGAAGATATCCAAGAGCCTTTACAAATAGATGATGATACTAATACCTATCTTTTATTTCAACCCAATGTTGCTTCCTGTTCTCAAATTGATATCGTTGACCATGTTCTACGAAGTACGATAAGTGCAAGAGGCAAAACACAGATTCTTTTAGGGGAACCTCCTGTAGATTACAAGAAAACAAAGATTACAGACCTTGAAACAATCTGTTACAAAGAAGGAAAATTCAATTTTCATCTTCCGGTTAGGATCACATATGAAGAGTTATTGGCAAGATCACACAATAAATATGCGGATGTCTATACGATTGATCTAGTAAAAAGTGTGATACCCGGAATGTTAAAGATATCCAACCCAAAGATAGGGAAGAAGAGTGATGGACGTCTAAGTATATCTGCACATATAAGTTACGATAACAGAGATGAATGGTTGAAAACTTTTGATATGTACGATTGGTTCGATATTGATGGAGAGATCACCTTTACAGGTTCACCAAGAATCGATAAAGAGACCAGAACCCTCATTTTTGATGAGCTTGTATATGACTCCACTACAAACAGTGATCTTTTTGATCTATTGATCGATGCTGCAGAACTGGCACCTATACAGTCTTATCTTGAAGGCCTTGTAAAATTTGATTATGGGAAAAAAATCGATGAAGGTATTGTAAAGGCAAACAAATCCTTAAATGAAGTTTCACAGGGTGATTTAAATGTTACGGGACGTTTAGAGAAGGCAACGGTGGAAGAGATTACAATTAATGAAAAAGACATTACGATCACTACAAAACTATCAGGAGTATTGGATGCAAATGCGGGGTTATAGCTCCGTAAAAAAATTTAATAATTATACATAGGTCAAATATTCTTGAAGTGAAAGAAATTTTGTATCATTTTTATATCTATATGAGAAAGTAGGTGCAACGATAAGCCGGGTTTTGTCGTGGGTAGTTATTTATCTAGACGTATTGTTACCAATACGTTCAAGCGAAGTATGAGTGCTGATCTAACAGCTTGTGAGACTTATACCATATACTTCTTGCTGCGAACAGGGTTTACCTAGCTACCTATGTTACCATAAGTACTGGTGGGCTCTTACCCCACCCTTTCACTATCACCACCGAAGTGGCTACCTACTTTCTGTTGCACTTGCCCTCAGATTACTCTGGCCATCCGTTAGATGGAGCCCTGTCTCACTTGCAGCCCGGACTTTCCTCTCGTGGCATAAAGCCACCAGCAACTACCTGTTGCACCTTAAATGAAATTATACCATATAAAAAGAGAAGTGTTAAGGTGTGTAGGCAAATAACTTATAATTATTTTTATAATAAAAGTCATTCAGTGTAGTGCTAGCCTCTAAAGCTAGAAAAAAACCTATGAAATAGGAGATATATGCTCTAGTTTAACTGTTCATTTTACCTATTGCACAAGAAACAAAACTTTTTGCTTTTGCTGAAGTACTGTCCATGAAACTCATCTCTTCTGAAGCCAAAGGATAACCGAGTTGTTTTAGTGCTTTAGATAACTTATCCAAATCCTTATTGTCTATATCTAACGTAATTTTACGTGGGAGCACGCTTAAATCGACTTCTATCTCTCCAAACTCTTTGGCAAGTTTACTCTTAAGTGTGGATGCACACCCACCACACTTCACATTAAAAACTTCAAATGATTGCCTCATACCTAACTCCTGACGATTTAACTTACTAATATTATAGTCAAAAAAGGTAAATAAAAAAAAGTATCTTATGCTGCTTTTTTAAACAAATGTGACACAAAGTGAGTTTAGAGAAGAAAGTTGTAGTGTGGGCACGCATGCCCACTAAAATCGGATTAAAATTTAGGTCAAGATAAAATTAAGAAAGTACTTCTTTAACCGCTTTACCGATCTCTGCTGGAGAAACAACAACTTTCACGCCTGCTGCTTGAAGTGCATCCATTTTCTCTTTTGCTGTACCTGCAGAACCAGAGATGATAGCACCTGCGTGTCCCATTCTTTTACCTGCTGGTGCAGTTTGACCTGCGATGAAAGCAACCACTGGCTTAGTAATATTTTCTTTAATATACGCTGCCGCCTGAATCTCAAGATCCCCACCGATCTCACCTATCATAACGATAGCCTCAGTCTCAGGATCTTCTTGGAACATTTGAAGAAGTTGTTTATATGAAAGACCGATAATTGGGTCACCACCAATACCAACAGCTGTAGAGATACCATAACCTTCATTACAAACTTGATTTGCACCTTCATATGTCAATGTACCCGACTTAGAAATCAGACCAACATTTCCTTTTTTGAAGATCATACCAGGCATGATTCCAATTTTACACTCTTCAGCAGTAATCACACCTGGACAGTTTGGCCCAATTGTCATCATACCATTCTTCACAGCACATGCTTTAGCAGCTTGCATATCACGTACTGGTGCACCTTCTGTAATAATAACAGCCAGTTCAATACCTGCTGATGCCGCTTCCATTACTGCATCTGCAACAAATGCAGGTGGAACAAAAATCATAGAAACTGTAGCGCCTGTAGTGTTTACAGCATCTTTAACTGTGTTAAATACTGGTTTCCCAAGGTGTGTTTGTCCACCTTTACCCGGTGTAACCCCACCAACGATTTGTGTACCGTAATCCATACATTGTTCAGCATGGAAAGAACCTTCTTTACCTGTAAAACCTTGAACGATAACTTTTGTATCTTTGTTTACTAAAATTGACATCTTTTACTCTCCCTTTGCCGCTGCTACAGCTTTTGCTGCACCATCACCTAAATCATCACCAACGATAAGGTTGGAAATGTTTGCATTTTTCAAAATTTCTGCTGCCTCTGGTGCATTTGTACCATCAAGTCTTACGATTACCGGTACATTTACATCTGTTATTTTAGTTGCTTCAATAATACCATTTGCAATTCTGTCACATCTTACGATTCCACCAAAGATATTTACAAAAATAGCTTTAACTTTTGGATTTTTAAGAATGATCTCAAATCCTTTTGCAACAGTCTCTGCATTCGCAGAACCACCAACATCAAGGAAGTTTGCAGGTGTACCACCCATATAATTGATCGTATCCATAGTACCCATTGCAAGACCGGCACCATTTACCATACAACCGATCTCTCCATCAAGAGAAATATAAGAAAGACCATACTGAGACGCTTCTCTTTCATCTGGGTCTTCTTCAGAAATATCTCTCATATCTTCGATATCCGGGTGACGTCCAAGTGCAGAATCATCGAATCCCATTTTTCCATCAAGTGCCAAAAAATCACCCTCTGCAGTTTTAATCAATGGATTGATCTCGATCATTTCAGCATCATTTTCCATATAGAGTGTATAAAGTTTAGATGCAAATTGAATCATTTTCTTTTGCTCTGCCTTGTCTGTGATACCAAGACCGAATACAAGTTCTCTACCATGGTAACCTTGGAAACCATAAGCAGGATCAACTGCAATTTTAATGATTTTCTCTGGAGTCTCTTCAGCCACAGTTTCAATATCCATACCACCTTCAGTAGATGCCATAATAATTGGCATTTCAGCAGCTCTATCAAGTACAACAGAAAGATAAAGCTCATCTTGAATATTTGCACCCTCTTCGATATATACTTTTTGAACCAATTTACCTTCTGGTCCTGTTTGGTGTGTTACCAAAGTCATACCTAGTATTTCAGTAGCAAGTTCTCTTACTTCATCTATAGACTTAGCAAGCTTAACACCACCACCTAGTCCTCTACCACCTGCGTGGATCTGCGCTTTTACTACCCAAATATTACCACCTAGCTCTTGTGCATTTGCTACAGCTTGATCAGGTGTATTGGCAATAATACCTCTAGGTGTTGGAACACCATACTTTTGGAATATTTGTTTCGCTTGATACTCATGAATATTCACGTGTACTCCTTTTAATAATAATGCATTACTATACGATGAAAGAGGATAAGAGTTGATTAATTTGCTTATAAAAGATAGTGATTTAAAAAAAATGTTATGTATTTACACATTTAAGTTAGTAAGATAATGTTAGATTTTAGTATGAACTAGTTATATTGTCCCTTTTGGTAACAAAAGAGACATAGAAATTATGTTTTAGGTGCGATCATCTCTTCAGGTCTCACATTTTTGTCAAAGTCTTCTGCAGACATCAGACCGAGTGCGACAGCTTCTTCTTTAAGTGTGGTACCATTTGCATGGGCCTGCTTTGCAATTTTTGCTGCATTTTCATACCCGATATAAGGATTTAATGCAGTCACTAACATGAGTGAATCATTTAAAAATTTGTCAATATTAGCTCTGATCGGCTCAATTCCTGCTGCACAGTTGACATCAAAACTTCTTATGACATCAGAGAGAAGTCTAATGGATTGCAAGACGTTATATGCAATCACAGGTTTGAATACATTGAGTTCAAAGTTCCCTTGAGATGCAGCAATTCCTACTGTTACATCATTCCCCATCACTTGTACCGCTACCATGGTCATTGCTTCTGCCTGTGTGGGGTTGACTTTACCTGGCATGATAGAAGAACCCGGCTCGTTTGCAGGGATCTCGATCTCTCCCAAACCACATCTGGGACCTGATGCCAACCATCTTATATCATTGGCTATTTTCATAAGATTTGCAGCTAGTGCTTTAAGTGAGCCACTGAGCACAACTTCAGCATCATGTCCGGTAAGGGCATGAAACTTATTAGGTTGCGAAACAAATCCATAATTTTTTTCCATAAACTGGTTCAGTTGTACCACTACTCTTTGTGAAAACTCTGGATGTGAATTAAGACCCGTACCTACTGCTGTACCGCCGATCGCAAGTTCTTTACAGTATACAAGTGCGTCTTTGATCTGCTTGATATTTGTTTCTAACATCGATACATACCCAGAAAGTTCTTGGCCTAGTGTCAGTGGTGTTGCATCTTGAAGGTGTGTTCTACCTATCTTCACAATATCAGAGAACGATTTCGCTTTTTCATCCAGTGTATTTTTCAATTGGCTTACTGCGGGGATGAGCATATCTGTTACCGCTACAACTTCAGCGATGCGCATAGCAGTGGGATAGGTATCATTTGAACTCTGTCCTTTATTTACATCATCATTGGGATGAACCAGATTTTCTTGTGTAAAGTCTCCACCCAAGATCTCTGTTGCTTTATTTGCAACGACTTCATTCATATTCATGTTCGACTGTGTGCCTGAGCCTGTTTGCCATACTACCAAGGGAAAGTTGTCATCCAGTACACCTGAGAGAACCATATCACATGCCTTGGATATCGCCGTTGTTTTTTCATCATTGAGGCGACCTAAAGAGTGATTGACCAAAGCACAGGCTTTTTTTAGATTGGCAAAACCATAGACCACTTCAAGAGGCATTTTATCATCGCCTATCTCAAAATTATGGACTGATCTTTGTGTTTGCGCACCCCAGTATTTGTCAGCAGGAACTTGCATTTCTCCCATTGTGTCTTTTTCAATTCTATAATCCATAGGTGATCCTTTTAAGTTGCATTATTTCTTATGGTACAATGTTTCGGTTAATGAAATATTACGAAAATAAAAAAGTGAATGGTTATGTAGTGGGAAGTATGCAACACTGTATTTATTCAAATACAATGTTACTGAATTTGGATATGATTTTTAAGCTTTGCACGACTTGGAATTTAGTTCCTCGCTTGTACTGGACTTTAGTCCTTGTACGATTCTGGATTTAGTCCCTCACTGTATTGAGCTTTAGCTCTTAACCTCATACTGTGCACGACCCATCTGGTAAATATCATTACCTTTAGTATCATTGACAACAGTGACAGGGAAATCTTCGACTGTGATCTTTCTTACAGCTTCTGGGCCAAGTTCTGGATACGCAATGACTTCTGCCGAACGAATCTGTTTACCAAGTAATGCACCTGCACCACCAGTCGCACCAAAATAGATACCATCATATGCAACACAAGCATCTTTTACTTCTTGGCTTCTTTTTCCTTTTCCGATCATCCCCTTTGAACCATGCTTTAGCATTGTTGGAGAGTAAGAGTCCATTCTGTAAGAAGTTGTTGGACCGGCACTACCAATCGGATCACCTGGCTTTGGGGGAGTTGGTCCGACAAAATAGATAACAGAACCCTCTAGATCGAACGGAAGCTCTTCACCTGCTTCTATAAGGTCTACAAGTCTCTTATGTGCAGCATCTCTAGCTGTATAAATAGTACCATTAAGTAAAACAGTATCTCCAGCTACAAGTTTTTTTGTATCTTCAGAAGTAAGTGGTGTGGTTAAAGTATACGTTGCCATTTCTGCCCCTTTATATGGTAATGTGTGTATGTCTTGACGAGTGACACTGAACGTTTACAGAAACAGGAAGTGATGCAATATGACATGGATTAGACTCTATATGTACAGCCAATGCCGTTTTTGTTCCACCCATTCCCATAGCACCGATACCAAGCTTATTGACCTCATTTAAGATGCGCTCTTCAAGTTCAGCCATTTCAGGATCTTCATGTTTGGTCTCTAAGTCTCTAAAGAGTGCGTGTTTCGAAGAGATAACTGCTTTTTCAAATGTTCCGCCGATTCCCACACCTATAGTGATAGGAGGACATGGGTTACCGCCTGCATCAGAGATCACTTCTTTTACATACTCAACGATCCCGTCTTTACCAGCAGCTGGTGGGAAAACTTTTGCACGGCTCACATTCTCTGAACCACCGCCTTTTGCAGCGTATTCAATGTCGATCTTATCACCAGCTACAATATCAAAATGGATGATAGCTGGAAGGTTATACCCTACTGTATCCTTCAGGTTTAAACGAGAAAATGGTTCACAAGTAGAAGCTCGTAAAAAACCTTCTTCATAGCCTTGTTCAGTACCTTTGTTAATAGCATCTCTCAAGAGACCACCTTTTATACGTACATCTTCACCAACATTGACAAAAAATACTGCCAAACCAGTATCTTGACAAAGTGGTCTCTTCTCATCTTTTGCAATGTTTGCATTTTCTAGAATCTGACGAATGACCTCTTTACTTACAGGTGATTTTTCAGCATCCATAGCAGCTTCAAGTGCATCATACGTATCTTGAGGTAGATCAGTACCACAATGCATGATCATATCTTTTACTGCTTTTACAACAACATCAAATTCTATTTCTCTCATTTATAACCTTTAACCAAAAAATTTCTTCTCTTTAAGTACATTGATCATACTTCTAACAGAACCTACACTTGCTTCAAATTTTGCTTTTTGATCATCATTCAATGTCATTTCAAAAAGTTTTTCAAAACCTCCTGCTCCCAGTGCAACAGGTACGCCTGAAACCACATCAGAATGTCCATAATGACCATCCAAATATACGGCACAAGAGTGGATCTGTTTTGTATCTTTCAAGATCGCTTCAACCATGATCGCTGTAGATTTAGCCGGTGCATAGTATGCTGATCCTGTTTTAAGATAACCTACTATTTCTGCGCCGCCATGCTTGGTTCTTTCAACCACTTCATTAATATCCTTATCAGATAAAATGTCTACCAAGGGCACACCTGCAACCGTAGAGAATTTTGGTAGTGGTACCATATCATCACCATGTCCACCCATCACTGAAGCACGGATCTGACCTGCTCCATAACCCACTTTTTCAAAAATAAAATGTGCCATTCTCGCAGAATCCAAAATCCCTGCCATTCCGACAACTCTTTCTTTTGGGAAACCTGATTCTTTAAGTGCCACATAGGTCATCACATCAAGAGGATTTGAAACCATAATAATGATCGAATCAGGTGCATATTTTTTTACATCCTGTACTACTTCTTTTGTGATTTCGGCATTGATCATAAGCAGGTCATCTCTGCTCATACCCGGCTGTCTTGGACTACCAGCTGTGATCACAACCACATCTGATCCTGCCATGCCTGAAGCATCCTCTGCTACAGATACAATGGTATGTGATCTTGCAGCATTTGCTGCTTGTGACATATCCAGTGCTTTACCTTTAGCGATCTCAGTATTTCTATCTCTTAATACAACATGGTGACACATACCATTCATTGCTAGAATGAATGCTACGGTCGCTCCAACATTTCCTGCACCGATAACCGTTACTTTTTTACCTTTTTTTACCATTACAATCCTTTTAAATGAGAACTATAGGGGACCTCAAAGCAAAACATAACTCATAACTCATATTATCAATTATGCTTTGCAACAAAAGAGGTTTACATCAACCCTATGTTATATGACACATCTGTGTCAAGAGTATCTTTTTACACTAGATACTAAGAAGTGATGCAGAGGAGTACCCTCTGCAGAAGTGTATAGCATACCAAAATGCTGTTACATTTTAGTGACGAGTATTGCAGAAAAAAGATGCAATACTCAGAAGAACATTACTTATATAGCGTCAATGATCGCATTAAGTGTAGCAGATGGTCTCATCGCTTTAGAAGCTAACTCATCATTTGGATGGAAGTAACCACCAACATCTTGAGGTTGACCTTCTACAGCAAGAAGCTCTTCCATGATCTTCTCTTCATTCTCTTTCAGTGCTTTAGCCACTGGAGCAAACTTCGCAGCGAGTTCAGCGTCTGAACCGTTTGCAAGTGCTTCTGCCCAGTACTGAGCTAAATAGAAGTGAGAAGCTTTGTTATCTGGCTGTCCTACTTTTCTTCCTGGTGCTTTGTTGTTATCAAGGTAACCTTGGTTCGCAACATCAAGAGCAGCAGTAAGTGCAGCAAGTTTAGCATCATCATGTTTTTGACCAATCATTCTAAGTGACTCAGCCAATGCCAAGAACTCACCAAGTGAATCCCATCTTAAGTGACCTGTTTCAAGGAATTGGTCTACGTGCTTAGGAGCAGAACCACCAGCACCAGTTTCAAACAATCCACCACCAGCGATCAATGGAACGATAGAAAGCATTTTAGCTGAAGTACCAAGCTCTAGGATCGGGTACATATCAGTCAAGTGGTCTCTAAGTACGTTACCAGTTACAGCGATAACATTGTTACCTTTTCTGATCTCTTCATTTGTGAATCTAGTTGCATCAGTTACTTTCATAAATCTGATATCTAGACCATCAGTATCGTAATCTTTAAGGTACTCGTTTACTTTTTTGATAAGCTCAGCATCGTGTGCTCTGTTCTCATCTAACCAGAATACTGCAGGGATACCTTCGATTCTTGTTCTCTCAACAGTCAATCTTACCCAGTCTCTGATCGGTATATCTTTTGTTCTAGCAAGTCTCCAGATATCACCCGCTTCACACTCAAAGCTCATAAGAACACCATCTTCACCAGTTACAGTTACTGTACCAGCTTCTGCTAGTTCGAATGTTGTTGGGTGAGAACCGTACTCTTCTGCTTTTTGAGCCATAAGACCGATATTTTGCATTGCACCCATTGTAGATACATCGTACTGACCGTTTTTAACGATATCAGCTACCATCTCTTCGTGGAACATTGCGTAAGTTGAATCAGGAACTACAGCAACAGTTTCTCCAGCTGCGCCAGTTCTATCCCACTGCTTACCACCTTCTCTTACCACTACTGGCATAGAAGCATCGATAATTACATCGTTAGAAGCGTTGAAGTTTGTTTGACCTTTATCAGAGTCAACCATTGCAATTTTTGGAGCATCTGAATCAACTACTGCTTGGAACGCTGCTTTGATCTCAGCTTCTTGAGCGTGACCAGCGATCTTTTTCTCAAGGTCAGACATACCAAGGTTAGGGTTTACACCAAGTTCTGCGAAAGTATCTGCATATTTAGCAAATACATCT
>ENA-OVOD01000022-OVOD01000022.1-sediment-metagenome-genome-assembly--contig:-NODE-22-length-18270-cov-4.142692_pt1 | contig 18270 bp, 19 predicted proteins | sample MGYA00250097_ERZ650218 | MGnify/ENA primary metagenome ERZ650218 (study PRJEB26732, sample SAMN07278952) | sediment metagenome | biome: marsh; feature: saltmarsh; material: sediment | place: USA... | reverse complement strand
TAAGATATCCGGGTTGACCGAAGGATGAAAACGTACACCCCCTTTGTAAGGGCCCAAAGCATTGTTAAATTGAATTCTGTATCCGTTATTGACATGGATAATATTGTCATCATCCATCCATTCTATTTTAAAGTGAATCGCTCTGTTGGGAACCATAATACGGTCTATAATATTTTGATGCAGATATTCGGGATGTTTTTCTATCAGTGGCTCTATAGTCTCGAGCACTTCTTTGAGTGCTTGAAAAAAAATGGTGTCACTCTTACAGTTGCTTTTTTTGGCACGCGTCATTGCTTGCTCAATATACTCCATGTCATTCCTTTGTATGTCTGTAATCAAATTATATTACAATTTGACATATTTTTAACCTTTTTTTTAAATTTAGTGCATCATGAGCTTATGAATGCAAAAACAGATAGTGGTACACCACCTCAAAAGCAAGAGATACAACGCAAGCAAAAACCTAAAAAAGAGGCTATTGTGAATAGATTGACCTGTGCGACACTTGAGGGTGTGAATGCACAGGTTATAGAAGTAGAAGCTACATTTACAAAGGGACTACCAGGATTTACGGTTGTAGGTTTGGCCAGTAGTGACATTCAAGAAGCAAAAGAGAGAACAAAGTCTGCACTGCTTACCAATGATTTCATTTTTCCTCCGCTAAAAATTACGATTAATTTGAGTCCTTCGGATCTGAAGAAGTCAGGGACACACTTAGATTTGGCTATGGCATTGCTCATTGCTATGCATAAAACTGTAGTAGATGAGGAGGGACTTTTTGTATTTGGTGAACTTGGATTGGATGGAAAGGTAAAAACAAGTTCTATGCTTTTCCCTTTGGTCTTATCTCTTAAGGAAAAAGGGTTGATCAAACGGGCTATTGTGCCTAAAGAGTCCATTCCTTATTTGAATCATATCTCCGGGGTAGATTTTATCGCTGTTGATTCACTCAATGAGGCGATAGAGATATTGAAGAGCAAGAATTTTAAAGCAAATGTACAGGCATTTTCTTACGAATCTGAAAGTTTTACACTGAAAGAAACCTCATATTATTACGAACAAAATTATGAGAGTGATTTTTCTGATGTCAAAGGGCAGTCTATAGCCAAAAGGGCTTCGCTCATTGCAGCAGCCGGAATGCATAATTTTTTGATGGAAGGAAATCCGGGATGCGGAAAGAGTATGATAGCCAAACGCATCAAAGATATCTTGCCTCCACTCTTTGAAGAAGAGATACTTTCCATAGCCAAACATCAGTTTTTAGATGGCGTGACACCAAGCTTTTCAGCCTTGCGCCCTATACGGTCTCCTCATCACACAGCCACCTCTGCATCTATTTTCGGTGGAGGCTCCTCTGTCGCCAAGATAGGAGAGGTGGCCCTGGCACATAAAGGGATACTCTTCTTCGATGAACTTCCCCACTTTTCCAAAGCAGTCCTTGAAGCCCTTAGAGAACCCCTGCAAGACAAAAAAGTACACATAGCAAGGGTCAATGCCAAGATCGAGTATGAAGCGGATATCATGTTCGTAGCCGCGCAAAACCCTTGTCCTTGCGGTAATCTTCTTTCCAAAAGTAAATCCTGCAGATGCAGTGAAGTAGAGATAAGGCGTTACCAGAACAAACTCTCTGATCCTTTTTTGGACCGTATAGACCTTTTTGTTGTGATGCAGGAAGTAAACAGTAAGGATAAAGGGGACATCAGTTCTTTTCAGATGCACCAAGAGGTACTTCAAGCGTTTAAGATGCAAAAAGCACGTGGACAGGAACGTCTCAATGGCAAATTGAGTGAAGAGGAGATAGAGAGCTATTGTCTCTTAGAGAGTCATGCGAGTCAAATTCTAGAAAATGCTATCAGTAAATTTGGACTTTCACATAGAAGTATTGCATCGGTGAAAAAAACAGCTAGGACGATCGCTGATCTGAATACGCACACATTGATAGAAAGATCAGATATATTAGAGGCACTCAGTTATAGAAGAAGAGGATAGAAAAGAATCGATTTGTTCGGTATTAAAATACCGAACAAACCGCTTTAGTAATGATAAATCCACCGATAACAAGCCATGCGAACATTGCTGATGCTGTATAGACCGGTGCGAGTCCAAGTCCTTTGAACTTCGCAAAACGTGTTCCCATACCCAGTGCAGTCATTGCCATGGTAAGTAAAAAAGTATCGATCTCATTGATAAGGCTTACGATATCTGTAGGTACAAGGTGAAGTGAGTTGAAACCTGCTACACCGATAAAGTAAACGGCAAACCAAGGGATTACCAATTTCACTTTTTCACCTGCACCACCCTCTTTTTTAGCAGTGTAGCTTAGGTAGATACCAAGAATGATCAGCATTGGAGCGATCATAATGACTCTTGTCATCTTCACGATCACAGCCGCATCAGCCATCTCTTTAGGTGAACCAGGTACGGAAGCAGGTACAGCAACCACTTGCGCAACTTCGTGGATCGTACCACCTACGTAAATACCAAACTCTTTTGCTGTCATATGAAGGAATCCAGCGGCAGGTTCAATGATCGCCGTGTAGAGTACAGGGTAGAGGAACATCGAGATCGTACCGAAAAGTACAACCATTGATACCGCAATGGCAGCTTTATACTCTTCAGATTTCAGTACAGGCTCAGTCGCTAGTACCGCTGCGGCACCACATACTGATGCGCCTGAAGCAGTCAGCATAGAAGTATCTTTCTCCATACCGAAGATTTTGTGTCCTAACCAAGTACCGAGGATAAAAGTAGAAGCCAGCATGATAAGTGAGACCAGGAATCCTGCCAACCCTACATCGATGATCTCTTGGAAGGTAAGTCTAAAACCATAGAAAACGATCGCAAAACGAAGAATCTTTTTCGCTGAAAAAGTGATCCCTCCTTGCCATGCTTCTGGAGTTTGGTTATGCAAAGTATTGGCATAAAAAATACCCATAACGATACCGATAACAAGTGGAGAGATACCCAAGGCCTTTACAGCAGGGAAATCTGCGATAAATGTCGCAGCTGCAGCGAAGATAGCGACAAATAAAATACCACTTATGGTACCTTTACGTTTTTGTGGAGAAAATGGCATAAAAATCCTTTTATTCAAAATTATTGATAACATTTTTAGAATTCTACTATAATTTTGATATAATTTCCAAACTATTCATTGAACTAATGAAACAAATCAATTCCAAAGAAGAGAAAAAAATATGAAACTAACACTTAGACAAATGGAGATCTTCTTAAATGTTGTGGTCTCTGGGCATTTGACGAATGTGGCTAAAGATATGAAGCTAAGTCAATCGGCGATCTCTATGTCCATTAAAGAATTGGAAAATATTTTGGGGCGACCTGTGTTTGACCGGATCAATAAAAAGCTTGTGCTTAATGAAGTGGGACGTGCATTTTATAAGGAGATAGACCCTATCTTTAAAAAGCTTTCAGACATTGAATATGAATTTAAGAATTCAGAAAACAAGGGGATGATCCGGGTAGGTGCAAGTACCACTATCGTAGACTATTTGATGCCTGCCATTATCTGTAGTTATATGAGTTCTTATCCTGACGTTAAAATTACGCTCAAAGAGGGTAATACCAAAGAGATCACAGATATGATCAAAGAGGGATCGATCGATATAGGTTTTGTTGAAGGGCTTGTTCCAGGTTCAGATATAGTCAAAGAGAAAATAGGGGTAGATGAACTGGTTGTTGTTACTGCAGATCAGGATCTCTGTAAACCATGTACGATAGATGAACTGGAACAAAAAAGATGGGTCCTTAGAGAAGAAGGTTCTGGTACAAGAGAAGTTTTTTTGGGTTACATTAAAGAGAAAGTAGACGATTTAAATATTTTCTTGGAACTTGGACATACGGAGTCCATTAAAAGTATTTTGATGAACCGTGAATGTCTCACCTGTATCTCTAAAATCTCAGTGAAAAATGAAATTGAGGAAGGGAAACTGTATAAAGTGCCTGTACAAGACTTTGAGTGTAAAAGAGATTTCCTGATGATTTATCATAAAGACAAGTATCATAGTTCACTGTTTGAAAAGTTTGTCTTCTTTTCTAGAAAACTGATGATGCAAATGATAGAGGGGCAAACAGCCCTAGTCATTAATGGTTCTCAAAAGTCTTAAGGGCTTGTTGATATTCTTTAGGGTGGTTCAGATTTGTAAATGGGTCATCTTCATCAAACTCTACAAAGAGGGTATTGGCAAGGCGCAGTAAATCACCCAATCTATGGTTCTCTTTTTCTAATTGCGTATAGGCCAAAGGCAAGATAGACCTTTTATAGAGTCCACAGAGAGGTTGAACCCCACTTGGACTTTCTGCCACAACCACATCGAATTTGCTTTCATTATGTTTTAAAAGCTTCTCTATTGTCTCTTTGTTGACAAAGGGTGCATCCACACTTAAAATAAAAACTTCTTCTGCTTTTAATGTTTCAAAAACCGAGATGAGTCCTATAAGAGGAGAGTCTTCCGTATAGTTGTCTTGAATCACTATACAATCAAAATCAAATTTATTCTCCTTTGCCGAGATATAAACTTTGTCAAATAAGGTACTGAGTTTATCGTATTGAAATTCAGTGAGAGTAGGGTAGTGAGCAAAAGGCAGTAAAGCTTTGTCTTCACCCATACGAGAACTTTTTCCCCCTGCGAATATGACGGCAGTTGCGACTCCTATCATATGCGTATACTCTCTTTACGTTTTTGATGTATCAGCAAGACTGCAAATGCCATAAAGGTGATGATAGATTCGATCAAGAAAAGATATTCTCCATAGACCTGACCGGAAAGTACAGCACCGACTGATCCCCCTAAACCAAATGCAATACCCAGAAAAAACTGCTGTGCAAGTTTTTTCTGGGTATAGAGTGAAAACACATAGGTAATGGCTGCAGTATGGTAGAGTGCAAAACCGATGGCGTGCAGGGATTGTGAAGCAAAGGTCAATGTGATTGAGTCTGGGAAGAGATACAATACCATCCATCTGAATGCTGTGATCAGCGTAGCAAACTGCAAGATATGGAGCAAGTTTCTTTGCAGAAGAGGGCCTTGAAAATAGTACATAAAAATTTCACATATCACGCCAAAACTCCACATCCAACTTGTCATTTCAAGTGAGATCCCATGTGCAGTTTCGTAGATGGTGAAAAAGTTATAGAAGCCGCCAAAACCCACTTGCATCAAAAATATAGAGATCCAAAATGCCCAATATCGTGTGAGTGAAAATGAGGCATCCTCTTGTGCTGTAGAATGGGAGATAGTGTCATACCTTGTCAACATAGTACCAAAAATAAGGGTTAAAAATGCTACGACACTTAAGTAATAGAGTGCTTCATAAGGTGATTCAAGTACTTTCCCCAGCCATAGCGCTATACCCATAAACCCAAGAGAACCCCACAGTCTCACTTTGCCGTAAATGTGTCTGGACAAAGAAGCCAGTGCGATGGTTTCGACATAAGGAAGAGAGATCCCCATCGCGGCGCCAAAGAGAAGGTTTGCCGCAAGGTAGATCCAAAAATCATGTACCGTGGCCACAAAAAGCAAGGTGCCTACAAAGGTAAAGAGCAAGGAAAGTTGGTAGACCTTAGGACTTAAAGAGAGAAAGTGTCGAAAAACAAAAGGCAGTAAAAAGCGCATAAAAGGGGCAGCTGCAAAAATGATACCCACCTCCATAGGTCTATAGCCAAGATCTAGCAATGCTTTTGGCAAGAAGATGACATAGACACCTACAAGGGCAAAGTAAAAAAAGTAGTATCCTCCTAAAAGCGGTGAAAGGAATCTGTTGACTGGTTTCATTTTTTGTTTACTACAGCCGTTGCAGACAAGAGGTCATGCAGTGTTTTGTTGTCTTTTCTAAAAAACATCAATGCCCAACCCAGAAAGGTGAACAGTGAAAGAATGGCAGCCAAATTTCTAAACAGGATGATAAAAAGAGCGGGTTTCCTTTTGGTATGTTCATCAATAAGTGTAATGTTATAGGCACGATACCCTGGTGTTTGCCCCGTCTTATACATAAAAAGGGTCTGTATGATGACTAAAGGGACAAGTATATAGAACCATCCCAGGAGTTTGTGTTCGGCAAAATCTTCTCTGCCATCCATGACAAGATAAAAAACAACATACATGATAGGCATAAGAAGCATAAAGGCATCGGTCAAAAAAGCTTTTATTTTTAACCCTGCGGATGCATAGTCATTCTGATTTGATGGAGGGTTCATGTTAGGTGCCTCTTCTTGAACCTTACCTTGTTTGATATCCCTAAAACGTTGTTTGGCCATCAAAAATCCCAAAGAATAGCAGCATAGGGACCCGAGAAGTCCATGTCTGCATTAAATCCATTGAGCAAATCATCACTGTCTAGGTGAAATGCCTTATATCCTGCTTCCAGACCTAGTCCCATAGCTAGAGTATAGCGGGCAGAGAGTTCATAATCATAAGCAGTGATATCCCAATAGCTGATAGCATTGGCCTCAAGCTGAAAAGAGAGGTCTGTGACAGGTAGATTAAAACGTACTTTACCATAGAGCATCGGCACCCAGGCCGAAAAGTCTGCAGCATCACTATGCTGATTACTGTGCACATCCATATTCCCAGATATATATCTTAGGGTAAGTCCGGCATCCACTTCGGCCCAATTATCAAGAAATTCATAATAGAGTGTGACATCTGCCATGTCAAGTGACAGGCTACTGTCTATCGTACCATTATAGGTAGTATCTCCCCATGTGAAGTTAACGACACTACTGCTCCCTTCATGTGAAAGTGTGGTATATCCTAATTTTACATTGGGAATGACAGGCAAAGGATGCTCAAAATATGCTTTTAAAAAGATATCTTGTTCTTCATTGAAGCCTAGCGTATCTTCCATATCTGTGGTACTTCCTTTATAAGAAGCATTGCCGTTAGGCTGATGATTGAAAAAACCAAGTGAAACTTCTCCCCCTAAGGTATCCGCATAGGTCTGACTGAGTGTGAGCAGTAGGTAGAGTGTAAGTTTTTTTAAATGCACCATGTTATTGTAATCCTTGTGTCATAGTAAAGATAGGTAGAAGCATCGCTGACACGATGATACCCACAACTACGCCGATAAAGAGCATCATAAATGGTTCAAGTAGACTGAGAAGCAGTTTGAGTTTGTCTTCATTCTCTTCGGCATAAAGTGCAGAGGTATTGTCTAGGATCTGTGCCACTTCACTTGACTCTTCTCCCAGGGCCAAAGATTGCATAAAGTTACGTTTGAGTTTTACGCCTTTTGACATTTGAAGTGCGTTGGAGAGTTTATTTCCTTCAAGCACTTTAACAGATGCCTTTTCAAACAGGTCACGTAAGCCATGATTTGCAAAAGTCGCCTTGGCAAGCTGCACGGCTTGGGCATAGGCAACACCTGAGCTGAGCATCAGCGAGAGGATGTAGGAAAATCTCCCAAGTTCATGATTTTGGATGAGCGTCCCTAAGACAGGCATCTTCAGCAACAATGAATCGATGATACGATGAAAGGTATCTATTTTGGCATAAGAGATTTTAAAAATAAGGAATACCGATAGGATCACCATAATTATAGCCATATAATAAGAGGTCAAAAAGTCGCTCAATCCAAGTACAAATTGAGTGATCGGAGGAAGCTCCTGACCGGTATCTTCAAAAATACCCGTGATCTTAGGTACCACAAAAGCAATGAGGAAAGAGGTCATACCTATGGCAACAGTGAAAATGATGGCAGGATATGTCATAGCTCCCTTGACCTGTTTTTTGACTTTGTTCTGCGCAGAGAAGAAATTGCCCATATTCGTAAGGACCTCGACCATTTTTCCTCCCTGTCCTGCAACATTGAGACTTTGAAGAAAAAACTCAGGCAGGGCATAGACCTTTTGGGTATTCAGTGCATGGTAAAGAGACTTCCCTTCATCGATCATTGTTTTAACAGAGTTCAGAAAAGAGACATATTTTTTTTCCCCTTCATGCTGGTTCTCAAGAAGCTTGACCGCAGTCAGTATGGTCATCCCTGAGTTGAGATAAGAGGAGAGTTCTTTGGAAAAAGTACTCAGGAGTTCTCCCGGCATTTGACGTTTGGAAAAGGCTTCAAGTGAAAACTCTTTGGTAGGCGTAAGCCCTTCATGATAGATATGTTGTGTACGAAGTTTTTGTCCTGCTTCTTCCTCAGAACTTGCCGTAACAGTACCTTTGACCTTTTTACCTGTTTTGTCAAAACCTTTGTACTTAAAAAGCATTCGCGTATACGTCCTTGCAGTAAATTATAAGTATTATAACTTTTTTAGCTGTATCTAGCTATAAGAATAGATGAAACGATTTCAACCCTTTATTCAAAGGCATCCAATGTAAAAAAATAATAGTTCGAAGAGTGTTTATCTTTGAGCATCACTTCATTGACGATGGCGGTAGGTCCACCCTGCTCAGGCAGAGGCGTGATCATGATCGCTTCAGGGATATATATTTCTCTACTGTTCTTCTTTAATATTTCACGGCTTTCCAGCGCGTTGATCTTAAAAGATTTTGCCAATATTTCATAAGCGGTTTTAGTATTCTGATGTTGCTGAAGGATCGTACTGCTTACATATAAAGAATCTTGTAAAGCACGTTTGTTCCTCTCTGAAATGTAGATGACCTGTTCACGATTGTCTGTATGCACTTTGAGTACAGGAACAATAGCCAGTGAAAGAATGATCACAGAGATAAGAATCTCAATAATAGTAAAAGCCGGACGTAACTGTTTCAATAGAACGCTCCGCTGTCAGACGCCAAAGTACTGTTTCTCAACCAATACTCTTTTGCCTCTTCGGGGGTAGAAAACAGTTGGGGTTCTCCAAAAAAAGCAGGAAGAAAATAGCTCTCTTCATCATTTTTTAAAATGATCTGGGTGGAGCTTCCATTCTTGAAAAAATCCATGATCAGACAAATTTTTTGATCTTGATATCGCCCATATTCGATACGGGTAAGGGCATCATATCTGTCAAGCGTGTAGGCTTGGATATTTGTGAGGTCTATAGGACTTGTATACTCCTCAAATGGAGAGGAGACATCCGATCTGAAGTAACAGGAACGACAGTTATTAATACAGAGAAGGGTGCCTTCTCCTCTAAAGAACTCTGATGCAATAATATTGGATTTAAGGTTAAGGGGAGTGAGTGCTTTTGGTTTTTTTTTGCCTATTTCAACCCCCTCAAAACCAAGAAAATAAACCATAGAGATAATGAGGATAACGATAAGAAGCTCTAAAAGAGAGAACCCTTTTTTCACGTTATATCTCTTGATAGTGGGCATAGAGAGAACTTATTTGTTACATTCACTAAAGAGGATATCTCTGTTGCTTTCTTCTCCACCTTCTTTTCTGTCAGCAGCGAAAGAGATAATTTCAAATTCTGATCCTTTGTTGATATAGACAAAAGGTGTTTTCCATGAGTCTTTAGGCATTTTTTTAAGATAAGGCGTTGTGCGATAGTTGGGATACTTGTCTGAATCAGGGTTGCTTAAAAGTGCTGCAAAGCCCTCTTCTGTTTCAGGGTAGGTTCCGTTATCCAGTTTAAACATGTCGAGTCTCTTGCCCAGATCGTTCATTTTTAAACATACGGTATCTCTTTTGGCCTCATCTGCAGCATCCATAAGCCCCGGAGCTACAACGGCAACAAGCCCTCCGAGAATAACGATCACGATGAGTAGTTCTATAAGAGAGAAACCGGCTCTTAACGGAGTATTTTTTTGCATGTATGTCCTTTAGTTTACTTTGGTATAATCTTTTAATTCAGTTGAACAAATTTTACTTTAATAGAGCTTTTAGATGGATAAAACCCAGCCTACCCAAAACAATGTTAAGCATAGACAAGGGTTTGCCCTCTTGATCACTTTGTCGGTCTTGGCTGTTATCATCGCACTGACCACCGTACTTCTAAGTTATTTTGAGGAAGTTAAACAGGATGCTACTGAGTCAAAAGCACTTATACAAGCAGATATATACTATAAAAATATAACAAATATATTTCAAGGGTTTAAAAATAAAAAAACCCTTTTTTCTGTATTATACAGTACGGCATTGCCCTTACAAACGCCAGAGGGTAGATTTTCACTTCAGTTGCACTGTGAGCCCTTATATAAAGGAGTGAATATCAATTGGCTTGGGTTGGACAACAGTGCTCAAAAAGCAGTCTATAGTTCCGTAGCACAAGAGCTTTTTGAAGCCATTGCCCAAGACTATAATATACAAGATCCGGGAAGATTGTATGAGATGCTGCTTGAAGAGATAGGTGGGAAAAATACATTGGTGCAAAAAGAGCAAAGCAGGCTTCATCAAAAAAACGGTATTATATCTTACAAACAGTTCTCGGGTATCATAAGCCGTTATCAGTTTGAGGTAGATGATCCTAAGATAGGGGCTGTTCCATGGAAAAAATATTTTAGTTTCTCTCCTGAGGCAGATAAAGTAGATGCACAATACAGTTCTCCGGAACTACTTGCATATCTGTTTGATATGGACGTATCAACAGTCGAAGAGTGGACATCACTTGTAGACAATCCTGTAGAGAAAAGTACATTGGAAAACTTTGTACGTGAAAATGGTGGAGACTATGAGAAAAGAAAAAGCATTCTTGCGGGTAAAACGTTTTTAGAAGCGGCAGAATGCTCTGTACGTTATGCAATGGCAGACGAGCAGTATGGATTTAGATTTGAATATATTCAGGGAGAGGCAAAATATTTTGAATTTTATGGGAAACAATAAAGACTTACTTCTTGTATATCCTTCTATGAAGCCTGTGTCCTTGACTGAAGCGGTGAATGTCATGTTGCCGCCACAGTTCTACACGCTTAAAAAAGAAGCATTGCCTCTCCGATATGCCTATCAGGCAAAGAAGATCGCACCATCACTCTTTGATGGCTTACTTGAAGCAGGCAGCCACTATGAGTATATGGTATGGAAAGAGGATGAAGCGTGGGTCTTCCTTGCCTATGATATAGAGAAGATCACGGCATTTTTAGAGAGTAAGGGCTTTGCTTTGGAACACGTTTCCAAACTCTTTTTTGCGCAGCAATCCGTCGACCTTTTTGATAAACCTTTATTGCTGGGAGAGGATGAGGCACTGGTCTCTCTGGACCGTATGGTAGTGGTTGTACCAAGAGGAGCGATCACAGAAGAGAATGGCCCTTCACTGGTCTTCAACAACAGTTTTACGCCTAAAAAAGGTATCGTCCTCTCGGGTGCATACGGTTCAGTACTGAGTCTCAAACAAGCGTCGATGCTCGCAGCCATTTTTATACTTTTTGCGTTGATGTTCTTTGTTGAGGGTAGTCGTTATAGTGATGATTCCGAAGCAGGAGAGACTAAGATACAAGAGATGCTTTCAGCCTATCCTGCTTTGCAGAGTAAATATACACGAGACAGTATCGTGGCCAAATACAAAGCGATCGATACAGCAGAACGAAAAAAACGTGAGATCGTGAAAATGGTATCAGGCATGATCTTTAAAGGTGTGACACTCTCTTCGTTAGAGGTAGATGACAAGAGCTACAAAGTACACTTTACCTGTAAAGATGCCCAGGTAGCAAAACGTCTTAATCTATTGGCAACAAAGAACAAACTGAAAACTTCAGCTATTTCAGGGAGTCATGACTTGAAGATAGAAGGTACACTATGACTTGGAAGAGATATCAGAATGAGTTGATCGCACTGATTGCGTTTGTGTTCATGTTGGCTGCCTATGGGTATAAAACGGCACAGGTCTCGGCACAGGCCGAAAGTATCGCTGCAGCAAAACACTCTGTAGAGGAGATACAAGAGGTCATTTCCCTGAAGAAGATATGGGCAGATAAGAAGACCAGCAAAAAAGTAGAGAAGCTTCAGGCGCTCGTTCCCGATTCCAAGGTAAAATGGAGCAATAAAAACAAAAAGGTTACTGCAAGCTATAAAAATTTAACGGCAAGAGAGTTAAATACCTTAGTAACCAAAATCTTAAATGTACCCGTAGAGATACAAAAGCTTAAGATTCAAAAAGTAGCTTCATCTTACGATGTGGAGTTTAAATGCAAATGGTAAAGAAGAGTGGTATCGCATTGATCGTGGCCTGGTTTGCCATACTTGTACTGATGCCTAAGCAGGAGTTTTATTATAAACTGGAAGAGTCACTTGCCAAGCATGAGATAGAACTCAATGAAGAGAAGATAGATGAAGGATTTTTCTCTTTAGGCTTACATCAGGTCACGGTGTACTTTAAGGGTATTCCTGTGGCAACCATTGAAGAGATGGACCTGAGTACGTTGCTTTTCTATAGCAGTCTGGAACTAGAGGGCCTTCATGTGGATGATTCTTTAAAAAGAATGGTACCGCAAGAAACACAAAAAGCACTTCTCTCGCATACCATCTTCTCTCCTCTGACGGTTTCTGTAGATGCAGAGGGCTCTTTTGGTGGGATGACAGGTGTAATTGATCTTCATGCACGTAAAGTACATTTGGATTTTAATGAGAGCAAGAACATAGAGATGTTAAAGCCTCAGTTGAAAAAAGGTGAAAAAGGATGGGTCTATGAAACATCTTTTTAAACCTGAAGTCGTGAAAGGGCTCTGGTCGCTTTTAATCCTGTTGCTTGTGATTAAAATGGCTTGGTTTGCGGTTGAAGTACTATGGTTGCCGACCATAGGAGTAGAACATAGTGAAGATAAGGGAGCGAAAGCCCTTTACTATAGGGTAAAGTTAAGCCCAAATGAAGCAGCACCACCTGCGACAACGAAGAAGCCTGTACAAATTGCAGGCAGCATTAAAGATATTAAGCTTTTGGCTATTTATAATGCTTCGGATGTCACTGTCGTGACCGTAGAATACAAACGTAAAACCAAAGTGCTCGCCAAAGGTGAAGAGATCAATGGATTTGTACTGGAAGGTGCAGGAAGCAACTATGCTACTTTCAGTAAAAATGCAAAAACCTATCAGGTCAATTTGCTTATCAGCACAAAAGGTAAAGAGAGCATCAAAAGTGCTCAGCCTTCCACTGCTTCCGCCTCTTCGGAAAATAAAGTTGAAGGTGAAGTCATAGATGCCGGGGATCACAAGATCGTAGATCGGTCATTATTGGATCATTATGCTAAAAATATGGATGATATATATAAGAACATTGGTATCAAGGAAATCAAAAAAGGTAAAGATCTAGAAGGTTTTAGTATCTCTTTTATCCGAAGGGGATCACCTTTTGCAAAGCTTGGGATCCAAAGAGGTGATGTCATCAAAGCGATCAACGGTCAAAAGATAGATAGCTACAATGCTGCTTTTGATGTGTATAAAAATATTTCAAATATCGATAACCTGACATTGGTTATTCAAAGAGGTAAAGAAGAAATGGAGTTAGAATATGAAGTTAACTAAAATTGTATTGAGTATATTGTTGGTATTGTCTGTAGGATCATATGCGGAGGAAGAGACGGTAGATGTCAACTTTCGTGACTTGAGTGTAAGCGACTTCATTGAGATGGTTTCCAAAATTACACAAAAGAATATTTTGATCGAAGCAGAACCTAAAGGAAAGATCAACTTTGTCTCAACCAAGCCCATTAAAAAAAGTGCACTTTTCTCTTTGGCGAACTCTATTTTAGGGGGCAAGGGTTTAACGATCATCGATCAGGGAGAGTACTATAAGGTGGTTAAAGGCAATGACGCTGCAGGTGAAGGGCTTGATGTAAGCAGCTCCATCAAGGGTGATACGATGAAAACGGTCATGTTCCCGTTAAGGAACACCAATGCCGCCGTACTGCGTGCAAAGATCAAGCCGCTCTTGGATAAAAGTGCAAAAGTGATCTCTTTCAAAGAAAACAATGTTTTGGCTGTAACGGCAACACCAAGAGTATTGGAATCCATCTCTAAAGTGATCAATGCCATAGAGGTCACAGGCGAAAAAAAATCGGTAGTCTTGAAACTGAAAAACTCCAGTGTGAAAGATGTGTATGCCAATGCGCAAAATATGGCAAAAAAGATCTTCCCGCAAACGATCGAAAGTGAAAAAGTCGATATCTTTAAAGATGATGCGACAAACTCCATCATCCTAGTAGGGCAACCAAATAATACCCGACGTATGATCAAGTATATCAAGCAGCTGGACATCAAAGGGGAGAGTACCACACAGCAAATGTATGTCATTAGACTCAAAAACTCCAATGTCGAAGAGATGGAAAAGATCATGAGCAAACTGATCTCCCAGATGAACAATGTAGCGATGAAAACACCGGCAAAAGGTGCAGAGCCACCAAGTAAAGCGATGGTCGTTTCTGATATCGAAAGAAATGCACTGGTTTTGCTTGCAACGGCAGAACAGATGAAGAACATCAGAGACACCATAAGAAAGATAGATATCCCTAAAGTTCAGGTGTATGTTAAAGCGAAGATCGTTGAGGTTGACAGCGATATGGCTCAACAGGTAGGATTCAAATATGGGTTTAACGGCGGGGCAATTACTTCAAACGGTCTCTATACGCTGGCTGGGAATTTGGGGGCTTCTGCACTGCAAATGTCTCCTGCACTTTTAGGCTTTTTGAATGCAAATACAAATAATTTTGAAGGTTTTGATGCTAATGGTAATCCGATTTACTCTAATGACCCTGCTTTCACGTTTGATGCAGTGGACAAGGTCTTTGCCTTAGGTGCGACCCTTGACCTCTTGGAAAACAATGGTGCAGCACGTATCTTGAGCGAACCCTCTGTCCTTTGTACCAACAACAAAGAAGCAGAGATCTATGTGGGGCAGACGAGATCTATCTTGACACAGGCACAGCAATCTACGACAGGTGTCTCCAATGTGGTCAACAATTACTCAAGAGAAGACATCGGTCTTAGCTTGAAAGTGAAACCAAGACTCTCAAGCAACAACAAAGTGACACTGGAAGTAGAAACGATACTTGAAGATGTCCTGCCTGGTTCAGAGGCTGCAGCAGATAGACCAACGACCACAAAACGAACCGTGAAGACCAATGCGATCGTGAACAATGGCGAGATGATCATTTTGGGTGGTTTGATCAAAAGAATTGGCGGGAAAGGGGTCTCGAAGGTACCATTGCTGGGAGACATTCCGATCCTAGGGGAGTACCTTTTTTCACATGTTTCAGATCAGGAACGTGAACAAAATGTAGTGATCTATCTTACCCCTTATATCGTGAGAGAAAGTGGCGACCTCCAAAAGTTAAAAAGTATGCTGGCTGAACTCGAAGAGGTACAGGGCAGATATAATAATTTATTCGAAAAGACACTCGAAGCGAAAACAGGGGTCTCAGTGGAAGAAGCAAGTGTTCCTGCAAGCAGAAGGATACAGAGAAAACCTAAAAGCAATTTAAGCATCTTAGAGGAATCGTGATGCATTTCCCTCGCCTTCAGGATGTAAACCTTGACCCTCTTTGGGAAGAAGAGATCAACCACAAGCTGGCACTCAAGCACTCTTTGCTTTTTTCCATGATCGATGATGTCAAAACATGCATCGTTGAGGAAAAGACGCTGGGAGATGCACTGAACTATTTATCAAAACTCTCATTGGATTACCCTATCATGCTCGTAGATGCTGAGAGTTTTGAACGATTAAAAAATAAATTTCTAGAGATCCAGACAGGATCCGATTTTGATGAGATGGCAACGACCTCAGAGGAGCTCATAGAAGTTGAATCTGATCTGCTGGAGTTTATCCGTAATTCCCAGGACCTGCTTTCAAGTGAAGAGTCTGCACCTATCATCAAGCTGGTCAATTCACTCTTTTTCCAAGCACTCCAGAAAGGGGCAAGTGATATTCACATTGAGAGCGGAGATAAGAAAGGTGAAGTCCGTTTACGTATAGACGGCGCGCTTAAAAAACATCTTGATCTCGACAAAAGTATCGTGACCCTGGTCATTAACCGTATCAAAGTTATATCAAACCTTGATATCTCTGAGAAAAGAGTGCCTCAGGATGGTCGTACACAGTTGGCGATCTCTGGGAAAAGTATCGATGTCAGGGTTTCCATACTTCCTACCTATCATGGAGAAAGGATCGTGATGAGGATCCTTGCACAAACAGAGCATATCCCGACACTTGAATCTTTAGGTTTTGCAGAGGAGATCACGAAAGACCTTTATAGACTGCTCAACCATGCACATGGTATGATACTGGTAACCGGACCCACAGGTTCAGGTAAATCAACCACGCTGCATGCCTGTCTGCAGCATATCTCCACACCGGATAAGAATATCATTACCGTAGAAGATCCAGTAGAGTACAATGCAGACAACATCTCTCAAATACAGGTAAACAGCAAAGTAGGGCTTACCTTTGCGGCAGGCTTACGTTCTATTTTGAGACAAGACCCGGACATTATCATGGTAGGAGAGATACGTGATAATGAAACAGCAGAAATCGCGCTGCGTTCAGCATTGACCGGACACCTGCTTCTTTCCACCTTGCATACCAATGATGCAACATCAGCCCTAAGCCGTTTGATGGATATGGGCATAGCAAACTTTCTTGTTTCTTCTACACTGTTGGGTGTACTGGCCCAAAGGCTTACCCGTAAATTGTGTGCCCACTGTAAAGAAGAGACAACGCTTTCACCTGCAATAGCACAAGAGATAGGTGTACCTGAAGAGAAGATCTTTTTTAAAGCAGTAGGGTGTAAAGCGTGTGATTTTACAGGTTATAAAGGCAGACAGGCCATTGGAGAACTTTTTATCATCAATGATAAAGTGAAAAAGATGATGAAAGATGATTATAATGACCATCAAATAAGAGAAGCGATGAAGCAAGAGGGTATGAAAACCATTGCCGATAAGCTCAAATTGATGCTTTTAGAAGGGCATACCAGCTATGAAGAAGCCATCCGTGTCGGGCTTATGGACGGCTAAGGTCAATGTCTAACCGTAAAGCGTTCACTCTTTTAGAAGTTCTTATCTCTATCGCCCTTATGGGGATCGTGATCGTTGCACTTTTTTCTTCTGTAGATATGATGCAAGACTCCAATCAACAACTTGCACAATACTTGGAAAAGTCTAAAAAAACCACCAATGCCACCAAAGTATTGTATTTGGATATGATAGATTCTGATGGCAATATCACGATCACAAAAGATGAATTCAGCAGAGTCTGTATCGAAGAGACACGAAATTCTCTTTATGCTTTACCTTCTGCAAAAGTCTGTTGGATCGTGCTTAAAAAAGAGAATACCCTGGCACGCATAGAAGGCAATGCATACCATTTACCCCTGCGATCAGAAGAAAGGGTTGAAATTGACCCTGTCATGACAGGGATAGAGCTTTTTGATGTCTATCATGAAAAAGACAAGATCCTAGTACTGATACAGCAACAAGGACAAGAACCTATCAGTTTTATGTTACAAGGCATTACCAAGCCTGTGAAAAAGAAAGAACCTGCAGATAAAAATGCAACGACTACGCCGTAAACACCTCTATAAAATCTGCCTTTGCCCTCTACAGAATAATCCAATGATTTTTTGCTAAAATAGACGGTAGCTATTTTTATCAGGAAGGACAGGGATGGAAGCGATATATGAAAAGTTGGGACTTTTTTATCTGGGTAAAGACATTGACAAGCAAAGTATGGAAGCTACAGAAGCCCTTACCCTGCTCAAAAACAAAAACTTTACCACCCATGCAGCGATCATAGGAATGACAGGCTCAGGTAAGACAGGACTGGGTGTAGGCATTATAGAAGAAGCCGTCATAGATAACATTCCTTCCATCATTATAGATCCAAAAGGGGACATGGGAGACCTGTGCCTCACCGATCCAAGTTTCTCTTCGGGCTCTTTTGAACCATGGGTAGCAGATGAAGCAAAATCCAAAGATACAGATCTCCATGAATATGCCAAGAAGATATCTTCTACATGGAAAGAGGGTATAGAGAGTTGGGGACAAAGTACACAGCGGGTACAGAGGTTTCATGATGTGAAAAAAACTATCTATACCCCAGGGAGTTCTGCGGGTATCTCCATCAATGTGATGAGTTCACTGGAAGTTCCACCTGCTGAGATCATGGAAGAGGGCGATACTTTTGCCTCCTATTTAAAAAGCACCACCATATCATTGCTCTCTTTGGTAGGTATTAATGCCGATCCTTTAGAATCAAAAGAGTATATCCTGCTTGCACAGATCATTACAAAAGCATGGCTAGCAGGTGAAGATCTAAGTATAGAAGGCATCATAGGAAAGATACTCAACCCTTCTTTTAAAAAGATAGGGGTATTGTCTTTGGATGACTTTTATCCACACAACGATCGTTTTAAACTGGGTAGCCAATTTAATGAGTTGTTTGCA
>ENA-OVOD01000021-OVOD01000021.1-sediment-metagenome-genome-assembly--contig:-NODE-21-length-18313-cov-3.076113_pt1 | contig 18313 bp, 18 predicted proteins | sample MGYA00250097_ERZ650218 | MGnify/ENA primary metagenome ERZ650218 (study PRJEB26732, sample SAMN07278952) | sediment metagenome | biome: marsh; feature: saltmarsh; material: sediment | place: USA... | reverse complement strand
TTAAAACATATGCAAGAAACTGGCGGCAATTCGGAAGAAATAAGTCGTTTTCTTGACATACTGAAACAGCTTATACGAACACCTTCTGTTGTGGGTGCTGAACATGCTTTTTTTCTTTACTTGAAAAGAGAATTAGAAGAAAGAGATATTACTGCAACGCTTTATGAAGGCTTACTCGTCGCAGAAGGATGTGAACCTGATATCGGCATGATCTCTGCGCATATTGACCGTCATGGTCTTATTTGTACCGGTCCTAATGAATTTCAGTATGCAGCATTTATCGCACAGAACAGAGGGGATTTAACAGGTGATTCGGTTGCTGAAAAAACCTATAAAGATATTATAGGGCGCTTTATCAATCAGCGTGTTCAAGCCTATGATCCATGGTCTGGAGCCTACTTGGGTTTAGGAGAGATAGATAGCGCATATATGTGCGAACGCAGATCAAACCTTCTCTTTAAAGTAAAAGGGTTGGAACATTTGGATGCCGGCACACCTGTGGCATATGTTGATGCACTTAAATATGAAGATGGTTATTTTTCTGCACAATTGGATAATGTACTCAGTGCTGCGATGATTCTTTTTTTATATGAGAGAGGATACCAGGGACGAGCTTTTTTCACTGCACAGGAAGAGGTAGGCAAAAGTTGGCGCTATTTACTTGAATGGTTTCGAGGGCATGATCTGTCAACGGATTCTTTACTGGTTCTTGATACCAGTCCTTATCCGGGGAGAGTAACTGCAGATGCACAGCATATTGTGTTGAGGAATAAAGATGCCAATGCCAACTTTGTTTCACCATTAACCAAACAAATCGAATCAATTTGTGATGAATTCTCGATAAAATATGGATACAAGGATGCATTTATTGAGGGTCTCAATAAAGAATTCTTATCTAAAGGTATGCCTGCGTATTCTCTAGGAAGTACGGAGATGGGACGTTTGGCAAAGGCGAGTGATGGCTCCATACAAGGAACAACATTCCAGCTTCCTACGACAGGGTATCATACGACAGCAGAAACAGTATCGTTGGATTCACTTGAGAAAGCATTAAAAGTATTAGAAACACTTTATTTAAAAGTATAAATAAAAGGAAAGAAGATGGAAGTAATAGGATATATAGAAAGAGTGGACCTTCCAGAGTTGGAACTTTTTGGTTTGGATGCTAAGATAGATACAGGAGCGGACAATTGTTCTATGCACTGTGATGACATTGAAGTAGAAGGTGAAAACGTTATTTTTACTCTACATGATGAAGTACATCCTGCATATCATGGTAAAAGGCTCACTTTACCTATATTCAAGATTAAAAATGTAAAAAGTTCCAATGGTAGAAGTGAAGAAAGAGTATTCGTGAAATCAATGTTAAAATTAGGTTGTAAAACGTATGAAGCAGAGATTTCACTGACCAATCGAGAAAATATGAAATATCCTATGCTGATAGGAAGACGTTTCTTATCCCATCACTATCTGATAGATGTTTCTCATAAATATATTACAAAGGAAAAATAATGACCGTTTACATACTCTCTAGAAATACAAAACTCTATTCAACACAAAGGTTGGTTGAGGAAGCTGAGGCAAAAGGATGGAATGTACGTGTCATAGATTACTTGATGTGTACTATTGAGATCATGAAGGGAGAGTTGTTCGTTGTTTACGATGGTGAAGTACTACCGGTACCTGACGCTATTATTCCTCGTGTTGGAGCAAGTCGTACTTTTTATGGAACAGCCATGGTACGTCACTTTGAAATGATGGGAGCCTTCAGTGTTGCTGGAAACCTTGCTATTGCAAGATCCAGAGACAAGCTAAGAAGCCTTCAGGTTTTATCTACCCATGATGTTGATATGCCAAAAACGGTTTTTGCATCCAACAAAGCCAATGCCAAAGATGTGATCAAACTCATTGGAGGGACACCGTTGGTACTTAAGATCCTTGAAGGAACACAAGGTGTCGGTGTAGTACTTGCCGAGACACAAAAAGCAGCACAATCAGTATTGGATGCTTTTTATGGCATGGACGTCAGTCTTTTGGTTCAAGAGTTTATCAAAGAGGCTGGTGGTGCCGATATCCGTGCATTGGTTATCAATGGCCAAGTGGTCGGTGCAATGAAGCGCCAAGGGGCAGAAGGTGATTTCCGGTCAAACCTTCATCAGGGAGGAAGTGCTACTGAACATAAACTGAGCCGTAAGGAAAAATCTACGGCAATTGCTGCTGCAAAGGCAATGGGTCTAGGTGTTTGTGGTGTGGATATGATCCCTTCTGATCGTGGTCCACTGGTGATGGAAGTCAACTCATCTCCTGGACTTGAAGGGATTGAGAAAGCTACCAGTGCAAATATCGCAGGTAAGATCATGGATTATATTGAAGCAAACATTAAACCTACTGACAACAAAAAACCTCGTCGTAGGAAAGATAATATTGGGGCATAAATGAGAAGAAACCCATTTATACTAGGTGGTGAAGAGATACCTAGAGGAACACAAAGACGTGTAGAGATAGTACTGCCAAGTTTTTATGGTACACCTACTTCTCTTACTACCTATGTTATACGTGGTAAAAAAGAGGGCCCAACGGTTTTCATCAGTGCAGCGATCCATGGAGATGAACTGAATGGTATAGAGATCATTCGTCGTCTTCGTCAGCTACATTTGCTTACGAAACTCAAAGGTACCTTGATACTTGTTCCTATAGTGAACATTTACGGAGCTATAAACCTTTCCAGGTATTTGCCTGATAGACGTGACCTGAACAGAAGCTTTCCTGGTCACTCCAAAGGAGCTCTCGCCTCTCGTGTGGCAAAGACCTTTTTTGATGAGATAGTATCCAAATGTGATTTGGGGATTGACTTGCATACGGCCAGTATCCATAAGGACAATCTCCCCCAAGTGCGTACCAATACCAACAATGAATACACTTTAAGACTTGCCTATGCATTCGAAGCACCTGTAATACTGCATTCGGAGTTAAGAGATGGATCTTTGCGTGCTGAAGCACAAGACCGGGGTATACCGATCTTGCTTTATGAGGCAGGAGAAGCACTCAGACTTGATGAGAAGTCGATTAAGATTGGGGTAAAAGGCATCATTAATGTACTTCGAGCTAACGAAATGTTGCCAGTTCGTATCAAAAAAAGTAGTCGTATTAAGCCTGTTCTGACAAAGACCAGCAAATGGATACGTGCGCACGAAAGTGGAATGATACAAACCCTTAGACAATTAGGTGATGTTGTGGAAGAAGGGGATGTTATTGCACGTATTCATTCATTGTTTGATGATCAAAGCTATGAAGTGACAGCTCCTTTTGATGGTATTATCATAGGAAAAACACAAATTCCTCTTATTCATGAAGGGGATGCAGCGTTTCATATCGCAGCATTGAAGGATCTTCAGATTGCTGAGGAACTGATGGAGCCTTTCCATCAAGATGAGACACTGATGGAAATTCCAATGGAAGATGCGAGGATCGTATAAAAAAGAACATAGGTATACCTAGGAATGTGAAATGCATGAAGAGATAATAGAAAAACTGCGTGAAGAGAATGATGCTTTACGTCAAACTCATACTGAAGCTGATGTGTATTATGCCAAGATGAAAGAGTTGGAAATATATCAGGCTCAATTGGTCAAACTACTCACTCAAATAGAGGAAAAGTCCCAGAAAGTGATTGTACTCTTTGAAGGAAGAGATGCGGCAGGAAAAGGAAGCCTTATAGGCAGTATAGCCCAATATTTGAACCCAAAGCACTGTCGTTCTGTTGCCCTTGGCAGACCCACGGATGAGGAAAAAACGCAATGGTATTTCCAAAAATATATTAAGCATTTTCCACGAGGGGGAGAATTGGTACTTTTTGATCGTAGTTGGTACAATAGAGCAATGGTTGAACCGGTATTTGGATTTTGTACCCAGAATGAGTATGAGCTTTTTTTAGATACGGTGACTAACTTTGAAGATTCCTTTACTAAGCATGGTACACGTTTGATCAAGATCTATCTGAGTGTTTCAAAAGAGATACAAAATGAACGTTTTGAAAAACGTCGGACTGATCCTTTGAGACAGTGGAAACTTAGTGAAATAGATATGCAGGCACAGGCAATGTGGAATGAGTTTACTCAAAAAAAGAGAATCATGCTTGAACGGACACATACACCTGAATCTCCATGGCATATTATTCGCTCAAATGATAAGCATAAAGCGCGGATTGAAGCCATGAAGTTGATATTGAGAGAACTTGATTTTCAAGAACAAGACTCCACTGTTGATTTGAAGGCAGATGAGAGTATTCTGGTCTCAGTTGAAGCTGAACTATTAGGTTGATACCATTATCTAAAATTACATCTAAAAGGTAAAATTATGCAACAAGTAGAACAGCAGATTGATACACTTCATCAAGAAGATTTACGAAACCCTTTACATCCCTCTATTTTTGATGAAAATGATGATTATGATATGCTTATTGTACGTCTTCCTGTCATTTCTGAGACTCTTGAAGTGACCTCATTAGGTTTTATCATGACTAAGGACAGTAGTTATTTGTTTAATGCTGTAAAGAATAGATTAGAGGATTTAGAGAGTCGATTTGAAGGACCATATCATAAAATAGATACACTGCTAGATAAATTACTTAAATCATTTCAATCATATCAAGATCAGATTTCTGATATGGAAGAGGCACTCTATGAAGACACTGTAAAAACTAACTTTATGACACAGTGGCTGACTTTAAAAAGAGATATTCTACGGATAGAACGCATCATGCTTCGTACTTCAACTGTCATGAAGGATGTGATTAATTATTATGAAACAGATGAGGATTTTCCTATGAATCACTATATAGATATTCATGAGCACTGTGAACGTATTTTACGCTCAGCAACACTGCAGCTTTCCAAACTTGATTATCTATATAATTTTTATAATACGCGTACCAATGAAAAAATGAATCGTCTCATTTTCCTTCTTACTATTATTTCAGCTATTTTTCTACCACTTAATTTGATTGTTGGCTTTTTTGGCATGAATACAAGTGGTTTGCCATTTACTGAGGGAGTGAATGGAACATTAAGTGTGGTGGTGGGATTAGTTTTCTTAGTTGTTACCACATCATTAGGTGTTCTTTTATGGAGGCGTAAAATTGAGTACTCAGAATAAGCAGAAAAATGAAAAAGTATCATTATTTACTGCTCTTTGTGTCTAATGTTTATAAAACAGTTGAATTCTTAAACTCATTTGACGTTCGTAAAGTAGTGAAATATGGTTCATTCTCAATCTCTTCTTTAAGGCTTGGTGATTTTTCTATGGCTTTTTCAAGGTCTTTCACTGCCTCTTTAAAATTATCGAGTTTTGCCTGTGCACAGGAGCGCTGCCAGTAGGCATACCCATACTCATTATCGATCTCAATGGCTTTATTGCTTAAGTTTAGTGCCCACTCATACTCATCAAGATCAAGTACTGCATCTGCTTTGTAAGCATATACTTCTGCATCATTGTCATTAACTTTCAGTATCTCATCATACAGATCTATCTTTGCCTGAGCATTGGTCTCTAGATTTGATCTCATCCAATAAGAGTGGATAAGCTGTGAGTTGTAAATGTTTTTTTGGTTATCAAGTACTATTTGAGACTGCTCTTGTACTTTGTTTTGTAAGGTTACCAACTCTTGTTTGTATTGCTCTGTGATCATCTCAATACTTGTCTCAATGATCTCTTCCGTTTTGCTGCGAATATCTCTGAGAGAATTCCAGCCGGCAAAAAAGAGAATAGATGTTGCTGCAGCGATCAAATAGAAGATATTGGCAATGGTATCTGTCATATATCGTGCTGCTCTATCGTTATTTTCGATCTTTAATTGTGCAATATTCCGTTCCATATCGACACGTGTTTGTTGGTTGTCCATACGTACAGATTTTAATTCATCTAGAATATAACGTTCCATAAGTGGCCGTTCAATCATAGTTGTCTTGGGTACTTCCTCCGCTTTAAGATTGCCAAAAAGAGCTAAAAGCATAAAGAATATAAGTGTGATTTGTTTTAATATGTTCATTCGAACTACTTTCCTTTGATGGTTGATAGGGTTGTGATTGATTAGGTACACGACAGCCGTAAAGGCTGTCGTGAAGTTCAGTAAGAGAAGTATGCTAGTTACGTATTTGTCCGCTACCGTAAATTTTATATTTATAGGTAGTAAGACCCTCTATTCCCATCGGTCCTCTGGCATGCAGTTTGTTGGTACTAATCCCAACTTCTGCACCAAATCCAAAGGCTCCTCCATCCGTAAAGCGTGTTGAGGCATTCACATAGACTGCTGCAGCATCTATGGCATTCAGAAATAGTTCAGCAGTAGTGATATTTTCTGTAATGATGGCTTCAGAATGCCCTGAAGTAAATCTTACAATGTGTTCTATAGCACCTTCAACACCATCTACGACTTTAATATTTAAAATATTAGCCAAGTATTCAGTATCATAATCTTCATCTGTTGCATTGGCTACTTCTATAATATTTTGTGTTCTACTATCACCTTTGAGCTCGGTGTGTGCTTCATCAAATGCAGCTTTGAGTTGAGGTAAGGCATCCTCTGCTATAGCCGCATCAACCAACAATGTCTCCATGGCATTACATACACCAGGACGTTGTACTTTTGCATTGAGTGCGATCGCTATGGCATTGTCTAGCTTTGCATCTTTGTCGATATAAGTATGACACTGTCCTTTATCATGTTTAACCACAGATACAGTTGCATTTTCAGAAACATGTTTGATGAGTCCTGCACCACCTCTTGGAATGATAAGGTCAACATATTTGTCCATCTTGATCAGTTTATCAACCCCCGCTCTTGAAGAGTCTGGTATGAGTGAGATCAATGCACGTGGAAGATTGTTTGCTTCTAAGACATCTTGAAGTATCTTTGCAATCTCTTCATTGGAGTTTTGCGCTTCTTTACCACCTTTAAGTACACAAACATTGGAGCTCTTAAAGCAAAGTGCAGCAGTGTCTGAAGTTACATTTGGACGAGATTCGTAGATGATCCCTATCACACCGATAGGTATGGAAACCTTTTGCATATTTAATCCATCTTCAGTGATCCATCCATCCAAGATACGACCTACAGGATCTTTAAGCGCCGCTATCTCTTCTATGGCTGTTGCCATTGCATCGATACGACTTTCATCTAATAAAAGTCTATCCATCAGTGCAGAAGAGAGCTTGTTCTTTTCTCCTTCTTCCATATCTTTTTTGTTTTGTGCTACCAGATTACTGCTGTTATCTCTAAGTGCCTGAGCCATTTCATTGAGTATCCTGTTTTTTTCACGTCCACTAATGGTCGCCAGAACTCTGCTGGAACTTTTGGCTTCTTTTAAAAAATCTTCCATTTTTATGCCTTTATATAGCTACAGCAGTAATCTGTAACCGTTTTGATTTTCAGATCAAAAGATGAGTTGGCTGGGACATTGAAACTCTCAGGCGTATGTAATGTTTTAAATTCTGTTTCACCTGGAAGTCTTATCTCCAATTCTCCACTCATCATCTCCATGATCTCTGCCTCATTTGTGTCAAAGGTGTATTCTCCTGGCTGCATAACACCTAAAGTCTGTCTTTCTCCATTGGGTAAAAAAATAGTTCTACTTACTACTTTTCCATCAAAATATACATTTGCTTCTTTGATCATTGATATGTTTTCTAGTTTTGTCATTTTTATTTCCTCATTTGTTAGTTATTAAGTTTAAGCTCTTTAGCTTTTGCATATGCAGCACTTACCGCTTCGATCATCCCGTGACGAACATTACAACGTTCTAACGCTGCATATCCAGCTGCAGTTGTTCCTCCTGGACTCATCACACCATCTTTTAGAATCGCTGGGTTTTCATCTGCGATAAGGGATGCAAATCCTTCAAAAAGACCCTGTACGAGTATCTGGGCATCAGCACGCTTAAGTCCTTGATTGACTGCACCATCGGCCAAACTCTCAGCAATCAGAGCTAAGTATGCAGGTCCACTACCTGCTACACCTGTTGCGATGTCTAATTCATTTTCACTATTCAGCCATAAACTTCTACCAATTTTATTAAAAATACTTAATGCACTTTCTTTTAGTTCTTCATCCCCTGTGATCGTTGTCATAGATTTAAGATGGCTTGCCCCTAAATTTGGCATCGTTCTTATGTATTTTTTTGCTTTGATTTGTGACTTTAGACTCTCTATGGACGTTCCTGCTAAAACAGAATAAATGGCGTTTGCTTCCCCTACCAATTTGGGAGCTAGATCTGGAAGAGAGTAGGGTTTTACACAAAGTACTATATTCTTACCTGATATATCTTCTTTGTCTCCTATCACTTTTGTTGAAATTTGGGGGAGCTGTTCTTGAAGTACTTGTAAAGATGTTTTATTTCTTCCAAGCACTTCTATCTCATAATTTTCGACCAAACCTTTAATAAGAGCTTGCGCCATATTACCATTACCAATAAATGTCAACTTCATTATTTCTCTTTCTTCTTTTCTGTTTGTGTTGTAAATAGCGTACCTTTATTATGTACGCCCTCTATTAAGAACTCTCTGGCTGTTGTCAGATCATAACCATTACATAAAAACATCTCTCTATGTTTACTCATAATATAGTCAGCTGCTTTGAGTTTAGTCACTATGCCACCTGTTGCAAATTGTGAGTTTGGAGTAACTTCCTGCTCTAGCTCTTCTTTTTTTATCTCAGTAACAACTTTTCTGATCTTTGCGTTTGGATCATCTTTAGGATTAGCATCATAATATCCATCGATATCACTTAAAATCACAAGCAGATCAGCACCGGTATAATAGGTAATATGAGCAGATAGTTGGTCGTTATCTCCAAAGAGTTGATCTGGAGTTGTTGAAATATCATTTTCATTCACTATAGGTAAAATATCATTTTTCAATGTTCGATCTATAATATCTTGAAAGATTTTTGTATGGACTCTTGAGTCAAAATCTTCTTCAGTTAAAAGTATCTGAGAAATAGGAACATCATAAATATCAAACTTATTTTTATAAGAACTCATAAGTATGGGCTGTCCAACAGACGCTAAAACTTTTTTACTTGTAGGAACAGTTCGGTTTAATTTAACGGCTGTATATCCTGCAGCGACTGCCCCTGATGACACAAGAATGACCTCATATTTTTTTCTAGCTTCAGCAATCAAAGAAGCTAGGTTCAACATCCTCTCTTTTGCAATACTTGTTGTCTCTGTCAAGACACTACTTCCCACTTTTATCACTATCCTTTTCACTTTGTTATTCCTTTTTTTAATTTATTGTAATGGTTTTACTCTTATTGTACTAAAACATCTATTATTTTGTAAGATGTTTATTGTTTTTATTTAAAGATCTATTATTATCTCCTCTTAATATTTTAATCGATTTTGTACTTCATCAAACTTCTTAGCTATAGAATCTGGATTGGAAGTTCCATATTTGCTAAAGAGCAAAATGGCTATCCACGATAAAATAAATCCAGGAAGCAATTCAAATATTTCAAATATTCCACCCTCTAGTTCTTTCCAGATGATGACTGTTAAAGCACCCACTATCATACCTGATATCGCACCGAACTTTGTAATGTTACGGCTATAAAGACTTAATATGATAAGCGGTCCAAATGCAGCACCAAATCCTGCCCAGGCATAAGATACCAGTTTAAGTACACTTGAGTTCTCATCTGCTGATATATACCATGCGATCAGAGCGATCAAGATCACTGTAGCACGCCCGATCCAGACAAGTTCTCTGTCACTGGCATCTTTATGTATGATGGCGTGGTAGACATCCCTTGTTAACACAGAAGAAGATACAAGCAGTTGTGAGTCGACCGTACTCATAATGGCCGCGAGTATCGCTGCAAGTAAAAAGCCTGCTATCCAGGGGTTAAAAAGAAGTTGTGAGAGTGTGATAAAAATCTTTTCACTGTCAGCCAGATCAATGCCGTTTGCTGCCACATAGGCAAACCCGAAAAAACCGACGCTCAAAGAACCTAGAATGGATAAAATCATCCAGCTCATTCCAATGGTTTTGGCTTTATGTGTCTCGTTTTCATCTCTGATCGACATAAATCTAACAAGAATATGCGGCTGACCAAAATAGCCTAATCCCCATGCAAGCAATGATATAACAGAGATAAGAGAAGTACCACTGACCATATTGAGATGTGTTGGGTCTATAGATTCTATCGCTGTGATGGCATTTGACACTCCTCCAAGTTCGAAAACAACTACAACCGGTGTGATTACAAGCGCCAGCATCATCAAAATACCCTGAATGAAATCTGTCCAACTCACAGCATTATACCCTCCTAAGAAAGTATATGAAACGATAACAAAACTCCCTACAAGCAGTGCATCTGAATAAGCGATGTTAAATGTTGCCTCAAAAAGCTTCGCTCCCCCTACAAGTCCTGATGAAGTATAAAGTGTGTAAAAAACTAAAATAACAACTGCTGTGATCACTCTGAGCATATGTCCGTTGTCTTCAAAACGGTTTGCCAGATAATCCGGAATAGTAATAGAATCGTTGAGATGATGTGTATATACTCTAAGCGGCTTTGCCACATAGTGCCAATTAAGATAGGCTCCTATGATAAGCCCCACTGCAATCCAACTACCGACCATCCCATCACTATACATCATACCTGGTAGCCCAAGAAGCAGCCATCCACTCATATCAGATGCTCCGGCACTTAGCGCAGTAACACTAGGGTTTAGACCGCGTCCACCTAAAACATAGTCACTTAAATCATCTGTTTTAAAGTAAAAATAAAACCCTATAGCCAGCATCACCAGCATATATCCTATAAATGATATTATAATTTCCGGTTGCATATTTAAATCTCCTCCAATTTTATACTTTGAATACCAAGATTTCCGTATCGGTGGTAAGAGTTTGAGATACTCTGTTCTATAAAGTAGTGCATAAGCTCAAGTCTGCCGTGAGATACAAAGTTTTCACTTGCTATATAGATAGCTTTATCGGCAATTGCATGGTAGATATTTTGGCTTACATTGTCCGGATGCAGAAACCTTACCCTTTGCACTTCTGGAATCTTCTCAATCAATGCATCTTCATCATCCCTGGCAAAAGTGTCCTCTTTCCCGATAAAAGAGTTCTGCTTGGATTCAAGCCATATAAGTTCGGCTTTACGGGATTTTTTCGGTATAGATATATGAAGTTGCGCACCTATCATCTTGATAGCCATGATTGTTGTGAGTATCTCATCAAGTGCATCACTATCTTCGATTCTAAGCAGTACACTTTTCACAGGAAGATAACGGATAATATTGCTCTCTCCCCTTATGTGTGCATAGTCATGCTCTTTTAAAAATTCAACCTCGTACCAATGTGTAAAGTGACACATATGTCTCAGTGCGGCTTCACATTCATCATTAAAAACAGTATCTCTTGTGAGGAGAACTCTCATTTGATCTAAAAACTGGCTTGAACATGATTCATAAAGGTTGGTCTCTTGATACGAAAGATTCATAAACTGACTGACATAGTTAAAACCACCTGCTTTTTTCCCACTTCCTATGGCAGATTTTCGCATGCCGCCAAAAGGCTGACGTGTGACGATCGCACCTGTCGTTACACGGTTTATATAGAGGTTTCCTGCAATGATCCGTTCTTTCCAGTAATCTTGTTCCCTTTTATCTAAAGATTCTATACCTGAGGTCAAACCGTAGCCTGTAGCGTTTACTATATCGATGGCATCATCCAAATCTTCTGCGCACATGACACTTAGAACAGGACCGAAAAGTTCATTCATATGACAAAAATCATTTCTTTTGGTTCCCCATCTGACTGACGGTGTAAGCATATAGGGATTACCTTTATCAGAGAAATCTGGTTTGACCAGCCACTCTTCACCCTCGTCAAGATAGGTGAGTGCTTTTTCAAGTTCACCTGTCGGAAGATTTGCCAATGTTCCGATCCGGTTAGAAAAATCCCAAACAGACCCTGTTTTAAGTGACTCAACCGCTTCTTTGATCGTCTGTTTAAACGCTTCATCCTTAAATAGCTCTTTCTCAAGTACTAGCAGTGAGGTAGCTGAACACTTTTGTCCTGAATTATGAAAGGCCGATACGATCACATTTTTAATAGCCTGATCACGATCGGCTAAAGCGGTAACGATGGTTGCATCTTTACCTCCAGTTTCAGCACTAAGTGCTATATCGGGACGGGATTTAATAATGTTATAAGCAGTCTTTTCCCCTCCTGTAAAGATAGTAAAATCGATATCTTTGCTAGGGATCATATGCTCTCCTACAACAGCACCACGACCTGGGATGAACTGTAGTGTATTTTTACTGATACCTGCATCCCAAAAACATTGACACAATCGATATCCGCAAAGGATAGAGTCTTCCGCTGGCTTTAATATGACTGTATTTCCTGCGGCAAGAGATGCGGCGACTCCACCTACTGGAATAGCAATAGGAAAGTTCCACGGGCTGATGACCAGACCCACGCCTTTACCCGTCGCTTCAACACCTGTAAGAGCGGATATCTTTGCCACGCTGTAAGGGTAGAAGTTTGCAAAGTCTATGGCTTCACTTACCTCTACGTCCGTTTCTGTAAACACTTTACCCACTTCTGCAGCAGCTACACCTATAAGGTCTCCTCTTGATACTCTTATCTCATGTGCTACATCCATTAGGATTTCTTGTCTTTGAGATACTGTTAGTTTTCTCCAGCCATCCGGGTCTTCTTTTGCTGTTGCAATGGCCCTTTTCATATCTTCAGGTGTTGCTTCAGTATAGCGTCCTGCCAGTTTATTCTCATGGTACTGGCTTTTATCTATCACATCTACATGTAAATCTCTTTGAACAATTTCCCCACTTACAACTGGATAGGCGTTAAATCCACCTACTTTACCGATGTTTTGCCACTTATCACGGATCTTTTCTGCCCACTCTCTGTTTGCTTGGAGTACAAAGTCTGTATCTGGCTCATTCTCAAAATGGTAGTGTTTCACATCAATTGTTTCTTTGACAATCTCTTTATCCCTATCTTGTGTTCTATATGGCTTTTGATCAACCGCCGGCATAAGAGCAAGGGCATCATCATAACTTTTGATCAATATATCCCATGCAGGTGTATCGACCTCAAGGCCAAAACTGTGTCGTAAAAAGTTCTGTTCTGCGGTGTTTTCATCAAATCTTCTTACCAGATAAGCGATGGCATTGGTAAAGGTCTCTTTCGTTGCAGTAGGCGCATAAAGGATAACATTTAAACCTTGCTCTTTTAGTACCTGATAGGCTGCTTCACTCATACCCTCAAGCATTTCTGCAGTGACATATTTTTCTACTTTTCTCTCTTTTGCCAAAAGCATTGCCAGTGCATGGTCAAAAAGATTGTGTGAAGCGATACCGGTATGTACATAAGGTGCTACTTCCGGATCAAGTAAAAAGTTCATCGCTATTTTATAGTTTGCATCAGATTCTGCTTTTGAAGAGTAGGTGACATTCGGCCAGCCTCTAAGAGATGCTTCGGTCAGTTCCATTTCCTGATTCGCACCTTTGACGATACGGATCTTAATGGGTGCACCACCGTTTTGCACTCTTTTCTTGGCCCAAGCGTATAACTCTTTTATATAGATCATCGCATCAGGAATGTAAGTCTGGATCACGATTCCGGCATGAAGGTTTTTATACGCATCCATCTCTAAAACATTTTTGAATGAATCGATAGTCATCTGAATATCTCTATATTCTTCCATATCAAGATTGACAAACTTAGAGTGTTTGGTGCCGTCTTTATCCAAATACGTGTTTTCCATTGCGGCACTATACACTTTTTTTAACTGTTCGGATATGTGTTGAATATTGTTGTCATGGGCATGTGGAATGATTTGAGAAAAAAGGTTTGATATTTTAATAGAAAGATAATCAACATCAGGGTTTTGAAGTAGTTTTATATATTTTTCAACTCTTTTGTCCGCTTCTTCCTTACTTAAAACGATTTCCCCAATCACATTAATGTTTACTCTAGTACCCTCTTTTTTTCTTTTGTGCATATGCTTTGACAAAACAGGGTCCTCTCCCTGAATGACAATGGCACTGATATCGTTTCTTAGATATTTGACAAACAGAGGAATTGAGATGGAGGTAAGATAGATCCCAACATCGCGAAAGAGCCAGATGAGGATCTGCTCAAACTGAGAAAAGAAGTCTGTGCTTTTGTATTTTTCAAATATGTACTCCAATTGATCTGCAACCCTATCAGGATTTTGAGAACGAAAGCTTTGATCCAGTAATTCGATAAGAAAAATTTTGTTCACAGGGTTTTTTAGCATTTTTAACATCATGTCGTGAAAGTCCTGCTCTTGACCCTTGCGTGAAACCTGTATTTTCTTTTGCCATTCATAGGCAACTACCTTCACATCTTGTGCTATTTTTTCTGGTATAGTCAAATTGTTTCCCTTCCATTTTTTGAATTATTTTTACCTATAATACGATAACGTTAACATATTAAAATTCTAACGTTTATATATCATCTAGTAGACCGATTTACCGTCTAAATTAATCATCATTTTTTGATTGTGTCATGAGAGAATTCACACTAGCTAAGATAATGTATCCTCCATTTTTTATGTATGGCAGTGTTTCTCATGCTTATAGATATATCTATCTGCTATTGTTTGACTCTTAGTTTTTTGTTATTAAACTCTAAGATCAAACTATCTTTATCGTCTATAATTTGGTTTACTATATAGACCGATATCTTAGGAATTGTTTTAAAAAAACCCTCTATGGTTTTCTTAGCCTCTTCTATATTCGTATTATCATTAAAATCTAATAATAGAGCGTTTTCTCCAAAGATCATCCTCTGATTCGATAGACTAAGGTTCTTAGCGTTACCTAGAAACTTGAAAAAATTTAATTTCTCTTCTCTAGGTAGATCTAAATAGTTTTTTAGGTAAATAAATTTCATTTTTAATTTTCCTATAAGTATGTAAATATTAAACATAACATATATTAAATATTTACATGTAATTGGTTTCATTCTAACATATTTAAATTACTCATGACTTAAATAAAATGTTAATAACATAGATTTAAGTATGCTGTCTAATCCTAAATAGTGTAACCTATCATAAACAAAGAAAAGGGAAAGTTGGCATTAGTATAGTGTAAAAAGATCAATGCAAATGGCATAAAATATAGTTTTTACAGACTATCAGGTGCAATGATAGTCTCACCTTGCATAGCATAATTTCGACCAACTCTAGCAATACCAGCAAATTCCAGGTTCACTTTCTCTTTATCAGAGATGATCTCATTATTAAGATAAAGATGTTTGATCTCTACGATGACAGGGATCGTTTTGCTTCCTTTAAGATTAACTTCCTGTAAGTACTGGCAAAAGAAGGCTACTTTTATGCCTTTTGGCACAGGAGGAAACCCCTCCATGAGCTCTTGGGAAGAGATGTTAAATATGTCCAGTTCACTTTGCGAAGCATCTAAGCTTTTGGAACTCAAATGCATGGCTTCAAAATGTTCCTCATCTACGATACATACCACACATTTTTTACTTTCCCTCAGATTTCTCAGGGTATCTTTAGGTGTACCATCAGGACGATGACCAATGGAAACTATCAGTGTGGCAGGTTCTGAAGAGAGTGGGGTAAAGTAGGAAAAAGGAGCGATGTTCACTACTTCTCCTTGGGTAGCTATCCATGCTATGGGTCGAGGAATAACTGTATTAGTCATGAGGTGATAACGCTCTGATGCTGTTTTTTGGTGGAAATCTATCAACATTGTATCTTACTTTATAAATTCAACTACTTCATCAAAAGGAAGTCTTAGCTGTGTGGACTGTTCATTGAGCCTATAGCCAAATGGTACGATAACAGCGACTTGGTATTTACTTGTATCAAGGCCTAAAACTTCTTCCACATTCTCTTTTTCAAAACCTTCTATAGGACAGGAGTCTATGCCAGCAAAGGCAGCTGCAGTCATCATGTTCCCTAATGCAATGTAGCTTTGTTTGGATGTCCATGCATAGATGTTCTCATCTGTACTGAGTGTTTTTTCTAAGTGTTTAGCATAGATATCCATATAGAAATCAAGTTTCTCCTTAGGCATTTCACGTCGCATAAATCTTTTTTTAGGTATGCCACTCTCTACTTTGGCATTCTCTATGCCTGCAAGTATAATGACAAGATGAGAACAGGAAGTGATCTGCACTTGATCCCAGCAGAAAGGTCTGAGTTTCGCTTTTAACGCTTCATTGGTGATGACAAGAAACTTCCATGCTTCCATACCAAATGAAGAGGGCGATTTTCTTCCTGCTTCTAAAATGTAATGCATCTCTTCATCACTTATCTTTTTGTTTTCATCAAACACTTTACAGGCGTGCCTGAAATCCATCGCTTTAGTAAAATCATTTTGCATTGTTTGTCCTTTTGTTTATGTTGTTATAGGTTATCTCAACTATCATAGTTTGTCAAGATTTATCTTGAAAGTTATAAATAGTATTCTAAAGTAAATTACCCTATGATAAATAAAAAATAAGGAGAAAAGGTGCGATATATATGGATATTGATGATAATAGGCTCATTTTTAGAGGCTGAAAGTTTTACTTTGGCAAGTGAAACGCTCAAAGGACAGATGGTTAAAGCTCAAGAGTTTGACGGTTTTGGATGTAATGGGCAAAATATATCTCCAGAATTGCATTGGAGTCATGCACCTAAAGGTACAAAAAGTTTTGCGATCACCGTATATGATCCTGACGCACCAACCGGTAGCGGATGGTGGCATTGGTTGATCGTGAACATTCCAGTGGATACACATAAGATAGTTGCAGATGCTTCAGCCAAAAAAATACTCCCAAAAGGTGCATTGGAAACAACGACTGACTATGGTCATGCAGGTTTTGGCGGAGCCTGCCCTCCACAGGGAGACAAAGCCCATCGTTATGTATTTACAGTACATGCATTGGATGTTGAGAGTTTACCTGTAAAAGCAGAGACTAAGAGTGCAGTGGTAGGCTTTATGATAAATAAACATACGATTCAAAAAGCCTCGTTGATCTCTTATTATCAAAGAGACTAAGTGTTAGAGGTTTCCTCTTCTATCCATTGAAGATAGGGTAGATTCGCACCTGCCATGGGCACCATGATGATTTCAGGTACCTCATAGGTATGCAGGGTCTTTAGCTCTGCTTGAATATTTTCAAAGAGCGATCTTTTTGTTTTCATCTGCAGACAAATTTCGACAGACTGTATGATTTTTCCTTCCCAATGATACGCACTTTGTATGGTTGTAGATTGTACACAGGCAACAAGTTTCTTTTCCAAGAGTTGCTGCGTTATGGCATCAGCATTCTCTTTTGAATCTGTAGTAGTACTGATGATACAGTAATTAGAGGCTTCCATCTTCTACCTTTTCTATAAAGTCTTCTACACACAGTGCAACCATATTGTACACATGCTCAAAACCTTCAAAACCATCAAAAAAGTAAGGGTCCGGTACATCTTCTCCCTGAAAGTCTCCAAAGTCACCCATAAGATAGACATTGCTAAATCCAAACTCTTCCAGGTCGGCTTTATTTTTCTGGTCCATGGCTACTACGTGTTTAAACAATGTTATATCTTTTTTCGTGATGGGACGAGAGCGTTGTTGGCTTATGTCAATATGATACTGATCAGCAATCTTTATAGAGTATTCACAAGGGGCTTCCCCCTTATGCCAATCACTTGTCCCAGCTGAATCGATCAAAAGTTCAAGCTTTTTAGTGTTAACGATGTGCTCTGCCACACCATGAGCCAAGGGACTACGACAGATATTCCCTAAGCATACAAATAATATACGTTCCATAATTTCCCTTTTATTTCGATAGTGTACAATAGCAAAAATATTAGGATAATTTGATGAAAAGAACCATAACATTAGTATTTATCATGACATTCATATTATCTGCCAAAGATTATACAAAAAATCCAATAACGATAGAATTTATGGATGCTTTGGTTCAAACCTATGATTTTAAAAGAGCTGATCTTGAGAAACTATTTTCAAATGTTAAAGTCCAAAAATCTGCATTACGCGTATTTCTACCTAAAGTAAAGAAAAAAAGAACACCTGAACAGATCGCTGTACTTAAAAAACGCTATCCAAAATATGGTGCATGGGATCGTTATGCAAAATATAAAATCAGTGAAGCACGTGTTCAAGAAGGTGTTAATTTCATTAAACGCCATCAGAAGATATTTGATCAAGTAGAAAAAAAATATACTGTACCTAAAGCGTACCTCGCATCCATTATAGGCATAGAAACTGCTTATGGC
>ENA-OVOD01000020-OVOD01000020.1-sediment-metagenome-genome-assembly--contig:-NODE-20-length-18520-cov-3.382964_pt1 | contig 18520 bp, 15 predicted proteins | sample MGYA00250097_ERZ650218 | MGnify/ENA primary metagenome ERZ650218 (study PRJEB26732, sample SAMN07278952) | sediment metagenome | biome: marsh; feature: saltmarsh; material: sediment | place: USA... | reverse complement strand
TGAGAGGGAGTACTGTCTTCAATCGCTTTGCATGTTCTGCATCATCTGCAAGCACATTTCTGACTTCACCAAAACCTGTATTGAGGCTCATGACCGTTTTTTCACGGATCGAGTCTATAGGAGGGTTGGTAACCTGTGCAAATTTTTGTTTGAAGAAGTCCGTAAAGTTTCTCTGCTCTGTTGAGAATGCAGCGATAGGTGTATCATCACCCATAGCACCTGTTGTCTCTTTACCTTCAACGATCATAGGTTTTATCACTTCTCTCAGCACTTCAAGCGTATAATTGAAGTAACGCTGTCTTGCTTCCATATTGCCATATTCGATCGAAGATTTTGGCACTTTAGTATTGGGTACATGCTCTTGCAGATAACTCATATTTTGATTCAGCCATTTGTCATACGGATAGGTCCCTTTGATATAGTCATCAATATCACCGCTTTTAAGTACTTTTCCGTGCTTAAGATCGATCCCCATCATTTCACCCGACTGCAGTCTGCCTCTTTCGGCGATCTCCTCTTCAGGGAGTTTAAGTACACCATATTCAGAAGAGATAAGCAGTCTGTTGTCTTTGGTTCTGATATATTTTGAAGGTCTCAAACCGTTTCTGTCTAACACACAACCAATATAACGGCCATCTGTCATACTGACAGCTGCAGGTCCGTCCCATGGTTCAAAACAGGTACTTGCATACTCATAAAATGCTCTAAGGTCAGAATCCATATGTGGTGCATTATGCCAAGGTGCTGGAACTAAAGAACGTGCTGCTTTAAAAAAGTCTACACCATTGACACGTAAAAACTCCATGAAGTTATCTAAACTTGCCGAGTCAGACATATCATTTTGTATGACATTGGTAAGTCTTGTCATCTCTTCATCTGTAAATACCTCTGATTTGACTGCAGCCATTTTTGCTGCCACGTTAAATCTGTTTGCAGTAACAGAGTTGATCTCACCGTTGTGGGCTATCATTCTGAAAGGCTGTGCAAGCTTCCACTGAGGAAGTGTATTGGTCGAGAAACGTTGGTGGAAAAGACAAAACGAAATTTCAAAATTTTCATTGGCAAGATCTTTGTAAAACTCTTTAATGTGCGTAGGCATCACGAGTCCCTTATAAGAGATCACCGATGTTGAAAATGATGGAATGTAGAAGGTTGGGTCTTCTATGAGTTCAGCTTCTATCTCTTTACGTGAAAGATAGACTAACGCTTCAAATCTATTTGAAGCCACGGCAGATTCAGGTGCTACAAATACTTGTTTCATCATAGGGAGTGATGCCAAAGCCTGTTCACCCAGAGCATTGGTATCTACAGGTACTGTACGAGTGTAAAGAACTTTAAGGTCGTTGTTCTCACATACTCTGTTTATCACATCAAAATCTGTTTCATTGTTCGAAAAAACCATCGCTACTGCATATGTCTCAGGTAATTCTACACCATCAGCTGCTGCTTCTTTGTTGAAAAATGATTTAGGAAGAGAAAGCAAAAGACCTGAACCATCTCCAGTCTTACCATCTGCTGCGATAGCCCCTCTATGCATCATACGTGACAATGAAGTAATGGCATCTTCCAAGTTTTTATGTGACGGAGTATTGTCGATAGATGCTAAAAGCCCAAATCCACAGTTATCCTTAAACGAAGTAAATAAATCTCTCATATCCCAACCTTAAAAAATAATATAACCGGAACATCATATAGTGTTCCTAGAATGGTGTGGATTATACTTGAATGTACGTTAAAAGCTGTTTAAGGCTTAGTTAAGCCCATATCCTCGTACATGGAGCCTACTCTATTTTTAACATCATTTTGACTATAATTAAAAAAAATAATTGGGGTGTATTATCAAAGGTTTTATACTTTCTGTCAGAAAAGCCAAAAATGAAGACTCTATCGCACTGGTACTCAGTCCTACAGAAGTCAGAACCTATTACCGTTTTTTTGGTGCAAGACACTCCATTTTACAGCTTGGAAACCTTATAGATTTTGAAGTAGAAGGTGAAGGGAGCAGCTTTCTTCCAAGACTACGTTCACTCTCTCACATGGGTTTCCCATGGCTCTTCGACAAAAATAAACTCCTGCTCTGGCACAACTTCATTAAACGCTTTGAACCTCATCTCAAAGATGCGGAAGAGATAGACTCTTTTTACTTCGACCTGCTTCTCTCTGCAGCCAAAAAGTGGGATAAGCAAAACCCTAAACGCATTGTCTGTGAATCTTACATCACGCTACTCGAATATGAAGGCAGACTCCATCATGATGAACACTGCTATATCTGTGAAAATCGTATAGAAGAAGAGATTGCCCTCATGCAATCGTTCATACCTGCCCATCCAGCATGCCTCTACACTTCTGCTCTTCCAACCAAAAAAGTACTAGACTTCTTTAGAACTAAAAAAACGGTATTTTTAGAAGACTATGAAGTGGATTATCTCTTTGAAATTGTGATGAAAGGTCTATAAACCTTTATCGTTTGATTATAATCTAAAGTAAGTTCTTTCCAGTGCTTCAGAGAAAGTTGGATGTGCCATAATGGTTTGACTGGCTGTAGACGCATTCATTTCTGCTGCCAATGCCATAGCTATAGGAGCAATGAGTTCTTCTGCATCAGGTGCCAAAATTTCAGCACCCAAGATCAAACCTTCTTCATCTGCATAGACGATCATAGAACCATTGCCCGAGTGATGAAATGCGGAACCTGTAAAGTGATTGAGTGTGACAATACTCTCTTTAAAAGAGATAGACTTTTTTTCAAGTATATATTTGTTTTGCCCTACTGTCGCATAACTCATCGGTAAGGTATGGATAAATTTCACCACATGGTCATGATTAATTTTTTTAGGATTTTTATTCAAGATTTGCATTGTTACATTTAACGCCTGTGCTCTTGCTACATGTGCCAATTGCATCTTACCGTTACAATCACCTATCGCATAATGTTTGGCAAGATTTGTTTCAAAAAATGCATCCGTTTCAATACCTTTGTTCACAATAATTTCATCTGTAGCAATCACTTTTGTGTTGGGATGGCGTCCTGTTGCAACAAGCATTTGATCATAAGTGTCAAAAGTCCCATCTTCAAAAGTAATATAGACACCTTTAGATGTACTTTTCGCATTTGATACAAAATGGTTTTTCAGATGGATGATACCAAGTTTTTCCATCTCTTTCAGTATAGCACTTTGTATAAGCGGATGTGACTTCTTCAAAAGTGTTTCACTATGTGATATCAGTGTTACCTCCACTCCTGATGAGGCAAAAAAACTTGCCATTTCCAAACCAATGGCACCATCACCATAAATGGCTATATTTTTAGGCAACTCCTGCAGTTCAAGTACTTCATCACTTGTGATGATAGCTTTTCCATCATATGCAATTCCTTCAGGGATAAAAGGATAAGAACCCGTTCCTATAACAATATGCTCTGCTTCATATACTTTTCCCTCTACTTCTACCTTATGGGCTGCTATAACATACCCTTTACCTTCAATGAGATCAACATCTTTACATTGTGCCCTCACTGCCCTTGCTGCACTGGAAATGAGTTTAGATTTTTTTGCAGTAAGAGCTTGCATATCAAGCCCAATGTTTCCATGAAAAACACTCTCTTTACTTTGCCGCACTGTATTGGCATAATGCAGAAACATTTTAGAAGGGATACATCCTTTATGTAGACAAGTTCCACCCAATTTATCAAGGGATGTTTCAATGATAGCCACTTTACGCCCGTTTTTTGCAGCAACAACCGCACCGGCATAATTGAGACCACCTCCTATATAAATAATGTCGTACATTTACACTCCTAAAATGATATTCTTATATGATTATACTCTCAAAGTGATTATAGAAGTAAACTCTGCTTCTTGGTTTTGACATATATGTTATAATTTAAAGAAAGGTCGTACCTTCATGAAATCATTCTTACTCCTATTGCTTCTATCTATTTCTTTGTCGTCTGCTGAAATAGATACAAAACTCTATGAAGGAAACAATACAATAAGCTATCATGAAGAAATTGCAAAACTTATTGAAACTGAACAAAAATCCGATCAAAACAAAACAAAAGAAGATACAGAACGTATCACTACAGAGCGTATGATCTTAGGAAAACTTGCCAATATGCTCTCCTTCACATTGAAGGTAGATCCTATGCCTGATGCACTCTTTCCTGATGACAAAGATATAAGTACTGAAAACTATCTTTCGTATCTTAATGCACTCACAGATACGTATGCAAAGATAGATACGTTAAAAAAAGAACAATCTGCTATGCAATCTAAACGGCATTATTTGAAAAAAAGTATCAATGACATTACTGTTGAAGATAAAAAAAATCTATTGCTTTACCAATTACAATACGCATTTTATAAACTGAAAGGAGACCATCAGGCACAGACCATAAAAGCCTATGAAACGCTACTAAACAAAGGAGAGGAGCGCTTCAAGCAAAAATTGAAACAAGTCACCTTTAATATTTCAGAGCTCGAACAAAAACTTGCTGCTATCAATACAAAATTTTCTCCTATAGAACAAGAAGCCGTTGCACTCAAGCTCGCTAAAGAACGCGAGCTGATAGTTCGTGAAACTATTTCAGATACTTTAAATCAAAAACTTCTTTCCAACGATATGGATATGATGAGTCTTATCACTACAAAGATCGATCAAACTCTCATGCTTTCCCTGGCTTATTTACAAAAAAAAGAGACCCAGAAAGCCCTCGACCTTTTTGCAAATACAGAAAATTTGCAGATACTCACGCCGGATCTTATGAATCACTATACATACAAGCGCACTATTCTCAAACCAGTCTTTCAAGAGGTGGCAGGTAATGTGGCACTGGCACTCTCAAATGTAGAACAAAGTGCTGAGAGTATCTATGATTTCACCTATAACAAGCTTACAGAAGCCCTTTTTGTATTTAATGAAAAGGGTATTTCAATGCTTGATATCCTCAAAGTAATTTTAATCATTATTATTGGATTTATGATTGCTGCATTTTACAAACGGAAGATCATTAGTCTCGCTACTCAACGAGAAAAAATTTCAATTTCTTCAGCCAAAGCTCTCTCCAATGCCGGCTACTATATTCTTGTATTTATCACTTTACTTTTTGCACTTAAAAGTATCGGATTAAATCTTTCCAACCTGGGACTGGTTGCAGGAGCACTTTCTATAGGTATCGGTTTTGGTCTGCAGACGGTTGTCTCTAACCTCGCTGCAGGTATTATCTTAATGTTTGAACGCACTGTCCGTTTGGGAGACTATATAGAAATATCAGATACCATCCGAGGTACGGTCAGTGATATGAAAATGCGTTCAACCACCGTCACAACAAATGACAACATTGATGTAGTCATTCCAAACTCTTCTTTTATCCAAAACAATGTAATCAACTGGACTCTGGAAAATGATATTAGACGTATACATATCCCTTTCTCCGTCGCGTACGGAACAAGCAATGATAAAGTTGAAGAAGTGATTATGAAAGAATTGAAAAACAGTACGATCAATTATGTGAAAAACGCTTCCAAATATCCTACACTAATCTGGATGACTGCTATGGGGTCAAGTTCAGTTGATTACGAACTCGTTGTCTGGATCAGAGGACAATCAACCCTGAAACCTGCGGGGACAAAATCAGATTTTTTAAAATTCATTTATGCTACGCTCAACAAACACCATATTGAGATACCTTTCCCTCAATTGGATCTGCATGTCAAAAACAATGGAACCAAGAAAGTAGAGACGGAGCCAAAAACAGTCTAAGTCTCTCTAGCTGGTTGGATCTTATTTACCACTGCATACAATGATGGTAGGTATACGAGGTTTAGGACGGTACCCCAAATCAGACCAAATCCTATCGAAATGGCAATAGGCTGAAGGATCACCGCCTGCCCTGTTGCATAAAAAATAAGGGTAAAGAGTCCAAGGAATGTAGTGATCGAAGTGATCAGAATAGGACGAAGCCTTAACTTCGCTCTTTCATAGAATGTCTCTGCATTATGTGTACCATGCAGGAAATCAAGCATGATGATACCATCATTGATCACAACACCGGCGAGCCCCAGCATCCCTATGACCGATGGCATGGAAAGGTTGATCCCAATCAGCATATGCCCCAGTAATGCACCTAATAAACTAAATGGTATGACAGACATGACCATCAATGCATAACGAATTCTCGGAAAGATAAAAAGTAGTGTGATCAAAATTAAAAAGACTGCGATGATCAAAGAACGTATCATATCATTTTTAAATTGCTGATTTTTTTCCTGTTCTCCTAAAAGACTGACGTCAATGCCCTCATCCTCAATCGTATTGAGTAAAGGCTTGACCTGCTTAAGTACATCCACAGCCGTCGTCTTTTTCTTGTCTATATTTGCAAAGACCGACTTCACTGTATTGCCATCCCTTTTTTCAATCTTTTCGTACGCTCTAATCTTTTCGATATCTACAACATCGGTCAATTTCACCACACTTCCAGAAGGTGTGGGGATCATAAAATTCATTAGAGTCTTTTCAGAATCTTTAACGATGGATTTTGTTCTGATCTCCATCACTCCATTCGGACTAAAAGTCATCGCTTTACGGCTGTCAAGGAAATAACCCGAAAGGGTCTGTGCTATGCCTACTTCACTCATACCCAGTTGTTCACCATACGCATTAATACGTAACTTGTACTCCATCTTTCCAAGCTGTGCATTGTTACCTACATCTTTCACATACGGAATGGCTGAAAGATTTTCTTCAATCCTCTTCATGGCATCTGCTATTTTTTCACCGTCTTTTCCTGAAAGATTGATCTGTATATCATTTTTGATCAAACCGGGTTTGTCTTCACGTACTCCAAGCTCTTCAAGCTGATACTTTTTCATCATGGGTGCGATCTCTTTTCTGAGATCCTGAGCAAGGTCATAGGTATGTTTCTTTCTGATCTTTTCAGGATCATCGAACACAAAAGAAAAATTCAAAATAGGATTGATATAGGCATCTATAAAACTCTGAGGTTCCATATCATAGAGTTCCATGGTAATGTAGAGCATATTGTCTCCATTTTCATCTGCACCGGCAAGTGATCTTCGGTACCCAACAACAGTAGATGTGGATTTAAGTGCGTAGGTCTCTTTTTTTGAAAGCACATACTTTTCCAACTCTTTGGCTATCTTATCTGTCTCTTCAATGGTCGTATCCATATTGCTTTTCCCTGTAATGTACAGATAGTTACCATCAAAACCAGGAAAAAACTGAAAATTGAGCATCTTGATCGTAAGTATGGTGAAAATAGGTATCACTACGACAAAAGTAAATAAAAACATATATTTAAAACGAATCACAAGGTGTAGCAACGCTTCATATTTGTCCTGTAGTGGTTCCCAATTGATCAAATTCTTCTTCTTTTTGAGAAACTCATCCGCATGTAAGGGTAAAAAGAAAAAACTTTCAAGAAGAGATCCTATAAGAATCATGATCACGGTAATAGGAATAAGGATAATGAAGTTTTTAATCTCTCCGGTTAGCATGAACAGCGGAAGAAAAGCTGCGATGGTTGTAAGTGTTGCCAAGGTGACAGGTAAAACCATCTCTTTTAGCCCTTGGTATACCGCCTCTTTTTTTGACATACCCTCGTTGATATGACGCTGGATGTTCTCAGAAACAACAATCGCATCATCCACAACGATACCGATGACGATCAGCCCTCCCAGCAAAGAGACAATATTGATAGAATACCCCGTAAAGTAAAGAAACATGATCCCTATGGCAAAAGAGATAGGGATACCCATCGCTACAATAGATGCGATACGCACATTGATCAGCAGTGCCATAGAGAGGAATACCAGGATCAGTCCAAACATCAGGTTTGAAATGACGGTATTGAGCCTGTCCTTGACTGGCTTGGAACTGTCCTGATAAAAATCAAAATAGACTTCAGGAAACTCTTTGGAGAGTTTTTCTTGGGCATACTTTTGCAAGTCTCTGGAAATATGCATAGAGTTTCCCTCAGGCCCTTTTGAGATCACCAAAGTAATGTTCTTCCGTCCATTAAAAGTCGAAAGAGTGGTATTTTGAGGATAGGTGATATCGACTTCAGCCACATCTCCAAGCCTCACTTGCTGCTCTCCTATTTTTATGAGTGCAGATTCCCATTCTTCTTTGTTTTCTTTACCATTTACCGTAGAGAGAAAAATATAATTTCCACTTTGCTTGATATCCCCTATAGGATAAATATAAGAGGTTTTTGAGATCGCATCGATAAGCGTAGAAGGATCCAATCCATAGGCTCTTACCGCCTCTTCATTGATCTGTACGGAAACCTCCTGGTCCGCATCACCGTAGATCTGTACTTCACTGACATAAGGGTTTCTAGCAATTTTAGATTTCACTTCTTTGGCCGTTTCTATCAATTGGCCTTTAGTCATATGTTCAGAAGAGAGAGAAAGCCTGATAAGCGGTCGATTGTGCATAAGTATCTCTGCAGTAGGTTCTGTCATATCGGAGGGGAGATATTGTCTGCTGCGTGCGATAGCATCTTTGGCTTTGTTGAGAGCATCTGTTTTGTCTGCTCCATCGTTAAGATCGAGGACAATAGAAAAAGTGCCTGACTTGATCACTGTTTCAATCTTATCTATACCCTGTATATTTCCCAGTTCATCTTCAATGTCACGAACTGCCATTTTATCAAGATTGTCAGCACTGGCACCCGCATAACTTCCCCTGATCGCAATCTTGTCTAAAGCAATTTCAGGGAAAAGTTCTTTAGGAATGTTGTAATAGGCATTTATACCCAAGAAAAGGATAAAAATGAGCAACACATAATTAAGACTTTTATTCTCTATAAAGTAGTTAATGATCTTCATCATGATGTATCCTTGTTAAATGTCTTAAATTATGTGCTTGTGATTGAAATCATAGCGATATGAATAAAAAATACTATAGCTTCTTTAAAAATGCCGAAATAATAAAGATCATTGTTCCGTTTACACGACCTTGTATATGAGTAGGATCACCTGGTACCATACGGATATTTTTCACGGTAGTTCCTTGCTTAGCTGTAAAACCCGCACCCTTTACCGGCAGGTCTTTAATGATGCTCACAGAATCACCCTCTTGTAAGATAGTACCATTTGCATCACGTGTAGGTTCTTGTTCTTCAGTGACTAAACCTTCCTCTGCCCATGCTCTTACATCATCTTCAAGATACATCATATCAAGTTGATCTTGTGCGCCAAGTTGTGTAAAAAGTCTAAATGCCATAACTTGTACTGCAGGCTCCGTACTCCACATACTGTCATGAAGACAGTTCCAATGTTTTTCATTGTTTGTTGGATCATCTATAGAGTCTGCACAAGTACTGCAAATCACAATAGCCTCATCTTTTGGTGCAACTACGTAAGTACTAAGCCCCTCTTCAGAACCGCATAACTCACATTTACCACCGCTTCTATCCATCAGTGCCTTACCTATACTCATTTTTTTCCTTTGCTCTCTATAGTATCGATATTTTACTCTATTAGTTTTAAGGTAGCCCAAAAAGCCTGCTAACCTTATATATTCAACAAGAATTATAATTCTTGAGACACTAAAATCTGAAAATAAACATAAAACAAAACTTGTTCAATGCAATGTATAATTTAGCTATTGAAGCCATAACTTTTAATAATACATTTTAAGTCTTATCTTAGTATAATTAATAAAATAGGAGATATTGAAAGCTAAACTTGTTGTGAAGCAAGGACAGAAAGTCATGGGTCTTGATAGATTAAGATCGCCAGATTACACGATACAATTTGCCCCTGGTCGACTCCATTGACTCTATATTCTTTTTTGCTTTAATTGTTAGTATATTGAACTCTTTTTATTGATGAAGATAGCACTAAAACGTTACTCTGTTTAACGCAAACCAAAGGATTAATATGAAGATATTAAAGAATAAAGTGTTGCTTGGTCTACTAATGGTTGTAATGATTATCATATTGTTAGTTACATCCTACTATACATACATCTCCTATAAGAGATACAGTACTGTCCAAAATAGTACAAAAGTTGCTTTCTTTGTAGAGAATCTTGAGTCTCTACTGGAGAAAATTATGCATGAAAGAATGCAGAGTGCTACCTACATAGTTACACATAAAAAAGATGATTTTAGGAAACTGAAAGAACTAAGGATCAGCACAGATCAAGATCTATTGGAATTTAATACATTTACCAAACATAACAATCATTTCAAACCCTATCATAAAGATCTAAAACAAGCTACTGAAGCGCTAGAACTTGTTCGAAGAAATTTTGATGGTTTCAATGATAACTATACAGACATTTTTTTGCATGCCTATCATGATAATGTTTTTAGCCCATTGCTAGAGATGTTGCAGAAAGTTGCTGATGATGAAAAGTCTGACGTGAAGAAAAGTTATCTGCTAATGTATCAAAAGTATACTGTACTTAAAGAGAACACTGTACAAGAGAATCTACTTATCTCTTCTGTTTTACTTGGATCAAGAAAGATGAGTAATGAAGAAAGAGATCTTTGGGATCAGTTTATACGCAAAGATACATTACCACAATTTTATACTTTAGCAGATAGTACTATAGCTTTAAAACTTAGCGAACTACTTTCAGTAGAAGAGTTTAACGCTATTATTTCTGATGAACGTGACATGATCTCATACGAAGCGAGATCAGGAAAATACTCTGTTTCTCATCTTGGTTGGTCAAACCAGATAGATATAAAAATGAACTACTTTAACGAAGTACAATCACTACTCCGTACCCAAATCCAAAAAACAGATAATGAAACGATAACACAACATAGAGTGATCCTCGCATGGTATGGAGGGTCATCAATCATAGTAATGCTTGTACTGATTAAACTTTTTAGTTACTATTCCAAGATACAGAAAAATACACATATTTCTGAAGAGACCTTAAGGGATATCAAACTGGTATTGAATGAAAACCAGCAGAGTGAGCTTCAAAGACTGATCAATAATGGAAAATTTGATCATATCTATAAATTTTTACTCAAAACCATTAAGGATGGCAATCAGACCAAAGACCTCTTTCTTGCCAGTATGTCCCATGAAATACGTACCCCTCTCAATGGTATCCTTGGATTTACACAATTACTCAAAGAGACTGATGACCCAGATGAACGGGCTGAATTTATTTCAGTGATAGAAAAGAGTTCTGAGAATCTTTTGACCATCGTCAATGATATCCTTGACCTCTCTAAGATCAAAGCACAGAAAATAGAACTGGAGGCTATAGAGTTTGATCCCGTAGATACCTTTGAATCTGCTGTTGAATCCTATGCAGCTAAAGCGGCAGAAAACAATATTGACTTTAACATCTTTTTGGATCCAACGCTGCCTACATTACTGATAGGTGATCCTACAAAGATCTCTCAAGTCATTGTAAATCTTGTGAGCAATGCTATTAAATTTACCTCTCAAAACGGTGAAGTGAATGTATCCATTAAGAAGCTCCTTGAGAATGAGGATAAAGTAAATGTCAACTTTGAAGTCTCAGATACAGGTATCGGCCTTACCAAGGAACAGCAAGGAAAAATATTTGAGGCCTTTTCACAAGCAGATGTAAGTACAAGTAGAAAGTACGGTGGTACAGGTCTGGGACTATCCATATCAGGTAAATTTATAGACCATATGGGAGGGAAACTGAGTATTAGAAGTGTCAAAGATGAAGGCTCTACTTTTTATTTCACCTTGGCACTTAAGAAACCTGAAAGCGCTACACAAAGAAAAGTGAATGATATGAGTTCCTACACTGTTGGTATTCTTAGTTCACATATAGATACAGAGTATTATATTAACAAGAACTTGGAAACCTATATCGCTTATACAGGTGCAAAGATAAAGCGTTATACAGATGAATCGCTATTGGCGTTAAAAGGTACTTCACAACTTCCTGATATCCTTTTTATTGACCATAAATTCCGTCATAGGGATGATGAACTTAAACCATTCCTGGATTTTGATACAAAAATAGTTGTGATATCCACAGGAGATCAGAAAAAAAATCTCAAGCGATACAAATCACAGATAGATAGAATACTCTATAAACCTGTGAATTTCACAAAAACACTTAGAATGTTGAATGACAAAGAAGATACTTCTGATACAAAACAAAATATCACCTTTAAAAACGTACATGTATTAGTTGCAGAAGATAATAAAATTAACCAAAAGTTGATACTCAATGTACTCAATAGATTCGGTATAGAGGTTACGATCGCAAATAATGGGCAAGAGGCACTTGATCACCGTATGAAAAACGAGTATGACATGATTTTGATGGATATTGAAATGCCTGTTATGGGTGGTATGGAAGCGACAGGACAGATCATCAGTTATGAGCGTAACAACCATCAAACACATATACCGATTATTGCACTCACTGCAAATGCACTTGCAGGAGATAGAGAAAAATATATGAGTGCAGGTATGGATAGTTACCTTTCAAAACCTATAGATCTAGACGCATTGAATCATCTCTTTGAAACGTATTTTGAAGATAGGATCATCCAAGGATGATGTATAGATAGTTGAAGAGTATTTTAACTATCTTCAAAAGATATTCTATGAAAACACTTCATCTACTAAGTGTATAAATCTCTTTAGAAGTCTTTACAAATATCTCTTGAGGACGGCCATCTGCAATGATCTTTCCATGATCAAGAACCAATATACGATCAGAAAGATAATAAGAGGCATCAGCATCATGACTCACCATGATGGTTGTGGTACCAAAAGTTTTGTGCAGTTTGAGTATCTCATCTTGTAATTTTGAACGCATTGCAGGATCAAGGGCAGATAAAGGTTCATCCATCAGTAACAGCTTTGGCTGTTTCATCATGGCACGACAAAGACTCACTCTTTGTTTTTGGCCACCGCTGAGACCTTTTACATTACGATGTGACAATCTTCTAAGTTCTGTCATCTGAAGAAGTCTTTGCGCCAAAGCCTTGTCATCATTGACAAAGAGTAAGTTCTCTTCTACATTCATATTTTCAAACAGTGCATAATCCTGAAATATAAACCCTATCTCTCTTTGTTGTGGAGGGAGCATTTTTCGATTACCTAACCAAAGCACATCTTCTACAGCGATATCACCTTCTGCATTTTCCAAACCAGCCAAGACTCTCAACAGTGTTGTTTTACCCGAACCGCTTTCACCCATCAGTGCAATAAACTCACCCTTTTGTATCTCTAGATTGACATCAAGATCCATATCACCATGCGCACCATGCAGTTTTTTATGTATCTCTATCTGTATCATTAAAGTACCCCTATTTTACGCTGACTGTGGTTAAAGATATACACTGACAAAAGCACTATAAAACTTATCAAAACCATGAAGGCACTGTATATATGTGCTGTACCATACTCCATCACCTCAACCATCTCATAAATAGCAACCGAAGCCACTTTTGTCTCACCAGGGATACTTCCTCCTACCATGAGCACTACACCAAACTCACCAACAGTATGTGCAAAAGTAATGATCAATGCCGTGATAAGTGAAGGTTTGATATTTGGCAAAGCAACCTTTACAACAGTCTGCAACTTACTCTTCCCTGCAAGGTAGGATGCTTCTAACATATGTTTGTTCAAAGACTCAAATCCACTTTGTAAAGGCTGCACCATAAAAGGCAATGAGTAAAAACAACTTGCCACAACCAAACCGGTAAAAGAGAAAACCAATTTCACACCAAAAAGATCTTCAAAAAAGGCACCCACTGCAGAGTTTGGGGAGAGTACGACTAAAATATAAAACCCTAACACAGAAGGGGGAAGTACGATCGGTAATGCTGTAACGGCTTCTAAAAAAGGTTTTGTCCTTGAGTTACTTTGGGAGAGATACCATGCCAAAGGCAGAGAAAGTATAAACAAGATCACTGTTGTGACAGCTGCAAGTTTGAATGAAAGTATAAAAGGTGCAAAATCCAAGGATATTACATTAAGAATTTCCTGCATCTACTCTACCTTATATCCAAAGTTCTTCAATATCTTCTGGGCTTTTGGACTTAACATAAAGTCATAAAAGTTTTTCACTTCAGGATTCCCTTCAGCTTTTTTCAGAATCACCATTCCCTGATTTATAGGAGTGTAAAGAGTTTCATCCACATTACTCCAGTGAATTCCTTCTTTAAACTTTGCCATTGGGGGACTGAATAATGAAGATTTTGCTATCAACCCAATATCTGCTGCCGTCGTTGCATAGGTCACGGTCTGAGAAATGGATTCTCCATAGACAAACTTCTCTTTGACTGTATCATATACCTTAGCATTTTTCAAAGCCTCTACAGCTGCTACACCGTAAGGTGCCGTTTTAGGGTTTGCTATGGCTATTTTTTGAATCTTATCCTCTGTTAAAAGCCTCATGCCTTGCGTAAAATCCTGTGGCTTTACAGACAAGTAAGCTAATACACCCTGTGCATACACGATAGGTTTTGTTACAGCTATTTTCTCTTCATACAGTACCTCTGGGTATTTCATATTTGCAGACATAAAGAGTTCATAAGGTGCGCCATTCTTTATCTGTGCCGTAAGTTTTCCAGAACTTCCCAGGATCACTTCTATGTTTGTTTTCGGATACAACATATGAAAAGCTTTTTTGAGTGGCTCTATGGCGTAACTAACATTGGCAGCAACAGCAATCTTGATCTCACTTGCACTTAATGTAGCGAAGCTTAATACCATGCCTAATACGATTTTCTTCATATTTACCTGTCTCACTCTTTACTTTCCTATCATAATATCATTGGCTTTGATCATAGCCATCACAGAACTTCCTTCGATGAGTTCCATCTTTTCCAAAACAGCTGTAGGCATGACAGATACAATGGTGTCATAATGCCCTATATCCACTACTACTTTCGTATTATCGACATCTTTGTCTATCTTACTTACAATACCTTCAAGTCTATTCTCGTTACTTTTTTCTTCTACCTTCTTAGACAAGAACACTGCACTGGATTTAAATATCGCTATCACAGTTTGATCTTCCTCAATATGCAAACTCTCTACGGCTTCTTTCGTGATCGTAGAAAGAAGTTCTTTTCCACTTTTCAACTTTAAAAGTATGTTTGCATTGACATTTTTGGAGTCTACGGTAACAACTTCTGCTTGTATCTGATTTCTTGCAGAAATTTGCATGGCTAATCTTCCAATGGTCTTAAATGCACCACGTTGGATATCGGTCAGCTCTGATAGCTTTTCTAAAAAACGTCTATGCTCTTCTTTCAGTACTGCATAGTTTTTTAAGAGTTGTTGACCATACTCTGTAATAGTCGTACCGCCACCATCTTTACCTCCTGTCTCTCTACAAACGATCGGTTCAGGAGAAAGTGCATTCATTGTATCTACCGCTTCCCAGGCAGTTTTGTAACTCATTGGCACAGCTTTTGCCGCTTTAGAAATGGATCCATGTGCTTCAATAGCGTGAAGCAGCTCTATACGCTTCTCAAGTAAAAAAGGTTTACCTAACATTTCCAAAGTAAGCTTTGATGAAAGTTCCATCTCTTTCCTTGTATACTAAAATATATAACGAAAATTATAGCGTTATATACTTAAATATATAAAGAAGAGTAATTCCCGATTGCCATGAATTTATTTTTGATAATAAACGGAAATATTCCGTGTAGAGTATTGAAGGAGAGAGGAAACACTCACTCCTCTTCTTTTAAAAATTGAAGTGTGGGTATCCTCTAGTATGTTTTATTGGTTTTCTTTATCTTTACTGTCACCATACAGGCCACCTGCTACAGCACCAACAGCAGCAGCAGTCGCAACTGATCTTCCAGAACCACCTACTAAAGCAGTCACACCTGCAGCACCTGCAGCACCTATCAGCGCACCTTTTTGCGCTTCTGGGCCTGGCTGTGCACAGCCTGATATTAATGATAACATCGCACCCACTACCAATATATGTTTGATATTTAAACTTTTCATCACTGTACTCCTATTTGTTTAGTTAATTTTATTATAACACAAATAGTTATAGAAGATATATTTCTTTATTCGATGACATCTATCATTCTATCCATTCCAACCGTGCCAGTAATGCTGCAGTTGTCGTATACCCTACTTTTGTAAACCTCAACTTACGTTTAGCATCATAGATGAATGTTGTAGGAAATACTTCTATTTTAAAGTCCGTTGCCCAGGCTCCCTCTCTATCATTGAGCACTTTAAAATGCAATCCATTCTCTTGCATATAGGTCTGTACTTCTTCATCACTGCCCGAATTAACCGCGATAGTTAATACATCATACCTTTTTGACACTGTTTCTATATTGGGTGCCTCAAGTTTACATGCTGGGCAGGAAATAGCCCAAAAGTGGATGATCAAAGGTTTCCCCTTACCCACACTAAAGGTACTGCCATCTACAAGCTTTGCTTCTATCTGAGGTAGCTGTCTTGATCCAAGATCAGGAGCACGAATATAGCTGATAATATTGCTCATAATAAACAGAAGTACCATAATGATAGTGATCTCTTTGATGGTAGATCTTATCTTCCATGTATTCATACTCTTAACCTTTTGAGTGTGCGTTCAAGTTCTCCTACATAGCTGCCACCATACAGAGCAACATGCACCAAAAGTGGATATATCTGATAGAGCGGTACTTTCACATCATAAAAATTATCACTTAGAGGATACTTTTCCTGATAAACATTAAAAAATGTCTCTCCAAACGTACCAAAGAGTAGTATGAAAGCCAATTCCATCTCTTTGTCCCCATAGTAAATGGCAGGGTCAATGAGACAAGCTCCCTCTCTTTCAAAAAGCACATTTCCGCTCCAGACATCTCCATGTAACAATGAAGGGAAAATGGTACTCATATCTATCCGCTTATACAAATCACGACACAATCCTTCCAGCCGTTCCACCATTTGTTTTGGAATTTTCCCCTCATCATAACAGCGTCTTGCCATAGGCATGATACGCATCTGTCCTAGAAAAAGTGTCCAGTTGTATTGGGTTTGTTCATTCTTTTGAGGGAATGGACCGATGGTCGTGTCGTAATAATAGCCATACATACGACTTTCATTTGTGACAGAGTGCAGTCTGCTTAAAAGCTTCGCCGCTTCTATCTCTTGTGTAGTTTTAGCTTGATTCATGGTTTCAATATGTTCAAGGACTAAAAAAGGCCCTTTAGTCATGATCACATGAGGCACACGAATCTTAGCTTCAATCAGATCCTCAAGCATATGCGCTTCTATGGCCAATTTTTCTGTCTTTTCAGAAGTCTTTACCACATAACGTTGATCTTCTGCACTGGCTAGGTAAATGTCACCGATCTGACCTTGCTGAAGAAGGTCTAAACGCTTTACATCTTGGCCTAAAACTTCACTGAGTTCTTCTTGCACTTAAATGTCCAGATCATCCCAAAATTCATCGAAGTCCAGGTTCGTCATAGCATTCTCGTCGAAGAGATTTTTTTCCATGAGTTTCTGCTGCTGAGACTCGAAGTACTCTTCCAATGCTTCTTCAAGCATTGTGTTGATGTCTTTGTTGAGTATCTCTGAAAAACTTTTGAGATTTTCTACCGTCGTTTGTTTCAGTTCTAATTTTATATGTTGTTCCATGTTTGTATTTTACAGTAAGAACTCTGTTTTCTTCTTTGTTCAAATAATACAAATATTTTGCTATACTGACAAGAGTAGAACTATACATACAAAGGGATGGTGTGAGCGCAAGAAAATTGATTGAAGAAGCACACAAAATACTTGGAGAATATACGCTAAGTAGCGATAATTATTCTGCAGGATCCGTTGCTGCTGCACTTTTGACAAGTCAGGGAAATGTCTACACCGGTATTAACATTGATATAGCCTGTGGTATTGGGTTTTGTGCAGAACACTCAGCCATTGCAGAAATGCTAAAGCACAGAGAGACAGAGATCGAAATGATCGTTGCTGTAAGTTCAGACTCCATCAGACCGCCATGTGGACGATGTAGAGAATTGTTATTTCAAGTTGATGCGAAAAACATCCATACCAAAGTCTATCTCTCTGAAGAGAAATATATGACTTTAAATGAACTATTACCTAACCGTTGGGAACCAAGATTAGGATAAGTTATTTGTCTCTAAACAAAGAAAGCACAGGTACAATAACAGATGGAACTCACAGATAAAAATTATGAAAACATTATAAAAAAAAATGAGGTATAATCTCAAAAAAGCAAGGAATTCCCTATGATAAATAAAAATTTTAGGAATAGAAAAGCGTTGGTACGCTAATCACTAAAAGAAGGAGAAATCAATGGAAAATTTGCTAAATTTTAAAAAACAATATGATGATATCGCTGGACAGTTAGAGATTACTAATGCAAGGTTTAATTCCGCCAAACAAAATCTGAAAAAGGTTGAAAACATTTCTCATGTAGATGCAACAAACCTGGTTAATAAATCTGTTGCCATGGATATGTCCTTCAAAAAACTTCAGAAGAAGTATTTCAAATCTTTTTCAAAAAAGATAGGTTCTGTAAAAGCCGCTCAATT
>ENA-OVOD01000019-OVOD01000019.1-sediment-metagenome-genome-assembly--contig:-NODE-19-length-19044-cov-3.316233_pt1 | contig 19044 bp, 25 predicted proteins | sample MGYA00250097_ERZ650218 | MGnify/ENA primary metagenome ERZ650218 (study PRJEB26732, sample SAMN07278952) | sediment metagenome | biome: marsh; feature: saltmarsh; material: sediment | place: USA... | reverse complement strand
CAAAGAGGTACGTGAAACACTCAAAGAAAAAGGTATTGTCATCCCTGATAGTACAAAATTCATACCAGGACTGCACGTCACTACAACAGATGAGATCAAATACTATGATACAGATATCCTGACAGCCGAAGAGATGCCTCAATTTTTCCAGATTATGCACGACTTTAACAAAGCATCTCTTATGTCCAGAGAAGAAAGAATAGAAGCGCTTCCCTATACACATACACAAGAAGATGTGATGATCAAATCTATGGACTGGTCTGAGCCTAGGCCAGAATGGGGACTGGCAGGTAATATCGGAGCCTTTGCAGGACCTAGAAGTTCAACAAAACATGTAAAACTAGACAATAGATTTTTTATGCATTCTTATGACTGGCGGGTAGATAATGACAATGCTGATATTCTCACACGTATCTTTAACGGGCCACTCATTGTAGGTGAATGGATCAATATGGAACACTATTTTTCTACCGTAGATAATGCTATTTATGGTGCAGGCTCTAAAGTATATCACAATGTGGTTTCAAAAGTTGGTGTCTATAATGGTAATTATAGTGATCTAAAAATCGGTCTTCCTACCCAATCCGTTCTATTGGAAGGTGAAGCATATCATGAGCCAGTAAGACTTCTAACATTTATGGAAGCACCTTTAGAAAAAGTAGGAAAAGCTGTAGAGAATTCTATAGCAAAAGAGTTTATTTTAAATGAATGGATTCGTCCAGTGATTATTGATAAAGAGGCTAAAAAGGTCTATTCTTATGAATCGGGTGACTTTAAAGTAATAAAAGAGCTCTAATAGCGCTTTTATTGCATCTTAAGTTTTAAATGATATAACCCTCTTATAAATAATATTAAACAAGGAAATATAATGTACACAATAGAATTTGAAAAAATATGCAGTTGTCATACAAAAAGTGGGCTTGAAGATAATTTGACGTTTGAAACAAGAGAAGACATGTATAATAAAGCACGTGTTTTGGAGTGCCGTATGAATCAAGAGTTTTGTATGAAACACTTTTTTGAAGCTGTAGATTACGGAGATAAGATAATAATACATAGCAGTGTAAGACCTGAAGATGATGAAGATGATGAAGATATTGAAGATGCAAGAGAACTTGTAAAGAAAAGTGGGGTGACAATTGGCTTTGACGCTAGCCAAGTACCTCCAAAAGAGAGTGGTTCAAACTAATAAAATTTGCATAACATATGACAAATAATTATTCTTCTAAGTCAAGGTAGATTAAAAAATCTCTCCTTGATCTAATCTAAAAAGTGATTCTACTGCTCATTAGAATCACTAAGATACATATCAATTTCCAAACTCCATCTTGAATATGTATAATAATCCAATACTTAAACTCTTTTTCTAAATACCCTCCTCTCTAATACTTTAGATAATTAAAATCCATTGTGTATAGATCTACAGTGACAATTGATGTTAAATATTCTCTTTTAGGAGTATTTTTATCTTATTTAAAGTTTTACTAACTATACTCCGGTAATTTTATAATAGATAAGGAAAAAATTATGTATACAGTACAAATAGAACACGAATGCGGATGTTTTAAAAGAAGTGAATATGCAAGTGAAAAATCATTTGATAATCAGCAAGATGCATACAATTATTCAAATATTGTGGCAGAATTCATGAATGAGGAGTTTTGTACAAAACATTTATTTTTTGCTCAAAAAACAGGTGATAACGCATTTTTGATCAGAGTAGCTGAGAACCCTAATGCAGGTAGTTCATGTAGTACGAGTAGTGCAAGCAGTTGTAGCAGCGGCAGTTGTGGTTGTGAATAATATCCACTAATTTCATACGTAATTAAGATGCAGAGGGCAACTATGCCCCTGCATAATGTTAATAAACTAGTCTCTTTCTTTTCGATGGATTATGACTATAAGTCATACGCTTCATCATTGCTAAAGACTCTCACACTCTCTTTTATTTTTCTTCAATACTGATATCCGAAGCTATAATATACAAAGGTGCATTATGCACATGTAACATAGCAGTACCTTTTCCAAGTGCAAAACCATATAAATCATGTTCTTTGACAATACTAATACCGAATCCCATATCCATAAAAGACAGTACGCTATTATCTAATATCTTTGAATCAGTTATATTGTTAAACTCTATCTTGACAGTATTAATATCTTCACCATCATCATCCTGTACTACAAGCGTAAGTACTTTTGAAGAATCCGATAGTGGTTCAATTGAGCGAATTTGCGCATCTTTAAAGTGGTTATACTTCTCTAATAAGTTATTTATTTGTTCCATTTTTTGCATTTTTTGCCTTTATCTTAAATATGACATCTTAGCGAAAGAAGACTTACTTATACCCCTTCGATAGAAGCTCTCGCAGATTCGAAGCTTTTTAGGGATGATGACATATACAAATAGAATGACAGGCACATATTTATTTATAAACAAACCCTATAATTTTTAATAAAGAATAATATGCTATGCTATATTTTAGAACTATCAAGAAAGGATTAGACATGAGTAAATTAGACTTAACACTGAAAGAAAAAGTATTCCCTGAGCTCAATAAGATGAACAAAGCGTTGATAGATGTTAATGATACATTTATGAAACAATCAAAGAGTGATAGCTTAAATCCAATGGAGTTGGATTTACAAATCTGGCGTGAAATATTTGAAGAAGACCAAGTAAAAATACATGGTTGCAGATGCGGTTGCAGATAACGATAGGATAGAGGCTTAATCTAAAGAGTTAAGCCTCATGTTGGAAAGCGAATAAGTATTATTGCTTTGCAGAAGGGTCGAATATTGCAATTTGCTCCAAGGCTTGATCAAAGTACTCTGGTGTCAATTCAAAGGCATTGATCCCTAAGTCAGCTATCCCAAAAAGTTTATCTGTATCTTTGGGTGAAACTAATGCAAATATTGTTTGTTCAGGTTTCATGTCTTTGATCTGTTTTAAAAGGCCAAGATATTCAGGTTCAACACTAAGATCTCCAAGAACAATATCATATTGGTTTGCATCAAAATGTGCTAGCGTCTCTTCTTTTCCCAAAACTTTGTCTACCCTATTAAACAATGCACTGAACATTTTAGTACCAGAATCAAGCATCGACCTCTCATCTTGGATGAAAAGCAAATTCCATTTTTTATCTCTATTCATTCTTTTCCTTTTGTTCAAAAAATATAAATTTTTAAAATAAAGTATTAAAAAAATTCATTTAAATCTTTTTCTTAGTATTGAGGAACTGCTTAGAAAACTGCTCCCCTTTTTTCTTAAACACTTCAGCGATATCAGGTACATATACTTCATCAGCCGTTGCAGAAAAAAGCTCAAGCCATCTCGTAAAAGTTTCTCTTTTGAGATGAGGCATCTTTACGTGGGCACCCACAAAATTTCCATAATAAGTGTTTTCCCCTAGAATCTTAGCCAACCAAAAATCTGCTAAAAGATCTATGTGCTCAAACCAGTCCTCATCAGTAAGATCATCACCAATCTCATCTATGAAAAAAGGAGCCAATACTTCATCCTCTATAGCCTTTTCATAAAAGGAGGTCATTAAGATTCTAAGATTTTCTCTAGTAATACTGTTTTGAAGTTCTATACTCCATCCTTTTTGTACAAACCAACGATCAACACAAGTGTAGTCAAGGGCAATGATGATTTTTTTGAAATGAAATTATAGCAAGATTTATAAAAAGTTAGAACACTCTTTTCATCACTTTTGACTGGTGTTTTAATGTATAGCATAGCACTCGCACGCAGTAACCTATAGTTTTTTTGGGTATAATGTTAAAAGATTAAATATATTTAGATTATAAAGGTGTCCTATGCCCATTACTATTAAAATGCCCACTACACTAAAATCTTACTTGAAGATACAAGTCGATGCGCCTAAGATGTACCTTGTTTCTATCATTAATGATAAGCACGTTTCATGGGAATTTTGTATGAGAATGCTCAAGGAGGTCTTTCACAAAGATCTAGAAGAGGCAGAAGCCATTGCCCATGAGATCGTCACCAACGGTGAAGGATTTTGCGGTGGATACATGTTTGAAATAGCGCAAACCAAAGCAGAGATGATTGAAGAAAAAGCTAAAAAAGAAGGTTTTTCTCTATTATGCTTGATTGAAGAAGTTTAATCTTATCCCTTTCTTTTACATCCTTATTTACACTTTATATATTGAAACTTATCAGCATCTGTCACTAACTATAAACTTTTATAGCTATAATCTTTTTTGAAAACCTAATTGTATGGAGATAAAATGCTAATTCAAGAACAAGATGTACAACAAGTAGCAAATGCTATGATGAACATGCTGCATGAAGATGAGATGGAAGTGATCAACAACTTTTATGATGCGGTGAAAGCCAAAGATGTAGAAAAAGTGGACGAACTTTTCCCAGGATTTTTAACTGAAATAGAGACCCACTTTAAAACAGAAGAAGATATGATGGAACAAAGTGCTTACTCAGACATGCAGATGCACAAAAGTGATCATGATGCAATAAGAAAAAAGTTAGAAAAGTTTCATAAACGATGGGAAGTACTTAAAGGTCCAAAAGAATTACAAGGTTTTTTGGAAAAAGATTTTAAAAAGTGGTATACGCAACATATTTCCAAATGGGATGCGCAAACTGCGCCAAACATTGGCTAATACGCCATATTCAAAAGTACAGGTTCAACTCTGGCTCAGATCATAACTTTTAAATAGGCTTTATGGAGTAAGACTTTTAAACGTCCTTACTCCAATAGGGTATTATTTAGCTAAAATCTCATCCAATTCATCTTCATAAATGATCTCTTTCTCAAGAAGTAGTTTTGACAAACGCTCTATCATACTCCAGTGTTCATCAACTAATTCTAAAATACGTTTTTCACCCTCAAGCATCCAACGCTCTAAGGCAATATCGATCTTCTGATGGTAATGTTGTGTATCTTGACTCTTCTTAGTACTTTTGTTGGCATCTATAACACCATTGATGTTGATGTACCCTACCTCTTTATCCATTCCATAATGTGCTATGGCTGTATAGGCATCACGTGTGGCTTGCTGTATATCATTTGCAGCACCCGTATCCATACCCTCAATCTCACCAAAGTGTTTTATTTGTGCTGTTCTTCCTGCCAAAGATACACATATTTTGTCTTTAAAATCTTTTACCGTCATGTTCTCTTGCACATCACTGTAGTTGTGAGAAATAAAGTGCTCATTATTATCTTTTGGTGTAAGACTTACATGCTCAATGCTCACATGAGGCATTAAGGTCTTAGAAATAACTGCTCGTCCTGCTTCATAGATCGCTGTCTCTTCAAACATCTGTTCAAGCGATAGATAAGACTGTCTCTCACCATATTTAATCGTATTGATTTGATCAATTAAAATATCTTGAGTAATTGCAGGCAAGCCATGACGTAAGCAGTAATAAGAAGCTTCTTTTCCCAGCATTTCAAGTTGAGAACCTGTAAATCCTGTTGTATACATCAGCAGTTTTTTCATATCAAATGTACCGCTTGTAGGCTTTTCTTCAATCACTTTATCTAAAAAGTATTGCCTTGCATCTTTATCAAGATTATTGACCTCTATATGGATCTCTACCCTTCCTGGTCGGATAATGGCTGGATCAATGTTTTCTTTATAATTGGTTGCAGCAATGACAAAGATATCTTCACCTTTTCTTCCGGCAAAGCCATCCATCTCTGATAAGAGTTTATTAATAGGTACTTCTCTACCATTTTCTCCATCACGTTTACCGAGTGTGTCGATCTCATCAATGAAGATGATAGCCGGTGCATAAGCTTTTGCTCTAGTAAAGATCGACTTTGTCTTTTCAGGTTTGAGCAGTTCCAGTCCCGTCGTCGAGATAAAAGGCAATTCTGCCTCTTTTGCAAAGGCTTTTGCTAGCATCGTCTTTCCTGTACCTGGAGGTCCATACAGAAGCATACCCTTTGGCGGTACGATATTAAAACTTTCTAAGAGTTTTGGCTCTTTGAAAAAGTTAATGACCTCACCTAGTCTCTGTTTTGCCTTATAATGTCCGGCAATATCATTAAAAGAGACATTAGGAATATCAAAGACTAAACCATCTTCGCTAAAGTCTTTGATTCTAACCACTTGTGAAAACTTACATGAATTGACTTTATAAGTTATGATACCATTCTTCTCGGTGATGGTATCATTTATATCAAGGGTAGTGTTTTTTCTAAATAATTCTCTGACAAGTGTTTCATTTTCAATAAGCGGAGTTACCCTCTCTTTTAAAAATGCTACAGACTCTTTAGATAGTGATACTTTTATCTGTTTGAAACTCATGATCGGCTTGTCTGTTTCTTGCATGAATTCAGTGATTCTGTTAAAAAAGATGGTGCTTACTTTCTCTTTAAGACGTCTTGCATCAAGTTCTGGAGCAAAGTTAAGCATCTGTATTTTCAAAAAGTTATCAAAATTTTTACCTACAACAAACTCGATCTTATATTGGTCATAAAACTCATCTTTATAGCTTAGAAACACCCTTTTGGATATTTTTTCAAAGGCATCATACTCAAGCTTATTAAACAAGACAATGTGTGCTTTAGAAAATCTGGAAACAAGCTCTGGTACGATGGCTTCCTGTATACCGCCACTTCTACTTTCTCTTTTCTTTTCTCTTTTTATCGCTTCAAGTATCATCGATTCGGCTTGAATATAGTCTTTCTCAACTAAATCTTGAAACCTGTAGTCTTGGTAAAGCTCTTTACCTACACTCGTCGTAATAATAAAGATTGCCTCGGTAAAGTCCACTAGGTAGTTTGCATTTTCATCGTTATAGATGATATCAGGATCTTCATTACACGGCTCATCGGTGATCTTGTCCCAACCACATGCATCACGCATCTTACCACCTTCAAAGATGGAAAAAAGGTTGTTTTGGATGACATTGTCACACTTTTCAAAAGAATCAAGTACGATGACAGCCTTGGGATTTCTATGTACAAAACCAGTGAGTTGACCGACACCATAGCCTTTCCAACCTGCAGGGTAACCATACAACTCTCCACCGTTTTGCTGATGGTACTGTGTCATGTCAAACTTCATGATCTTATACTTCGGCATATGTTCTGCCATCAGTTCAGCAAGGAAGGTTTTACCTGTAGCGGGAGGGCCTAAAAAAAGATAGGTGGCCTTAGGTCCTTTTTCATCTTTGATAGATGTTTTCATACTGTTGGCAACAATATTGATCGCTTGTTCTTGTCCAAAAAGATCTTTAGAGAGTTCTTCTTTAAATTGCTTCACAAATTCTATATTGTTTTGCGCTTCTATGAGGGATTCATCATCCCACTCACCTTCATCCAGTTTCTTGTGTTTTTCAATATTTGCTTTGACTAATGCTTCTGTTTCTGTCATGTTTTTACTCTTATTAGTTTTGAATCTATTTTATGTATATAATCAATTGAGTGAATTGTAGCTTTTCTATCTTAATTATGGAGTATCCTGTTACTAGTGTGAAAAACTAGCCCTTACTCTTGGCTTTAGCAATACGTGCTAACATATCATCAAAATTTCCAGTTGAACGTACTTCTACTACTGCTGTGACGACTGCATGCAATGCAACATATTTTAGGTAGCTTGTTAAGTCTTTACAACCCCTTTCTTTCATCTTTTCTTCTATTTTATCTTTTTGTGCCTCTGTGACTTTAAATCCAAGTTTTACAGATGCTTCTCCAGTTGATGAACCTACAGGTGTAGGTGTAAATGCTTGCGTTTTGAGCGCAACGACTTTTACATACGCAGAGATGTCATCAAACCCATTTTCTGACGCTCTTAGATCTATCGTCTCTTTTTGTTCTTGTGTTACATTAAAGTGTATATCAATAGTGTTATCCATGCGTCTTTCTTTTCCTTTAGGACTTTTGTAGGCCATCATATTGTAAATTCACTTAAAACCCTATTTCAAACATTAGAGGCATGCCGTAAAGCTTTAATATTTAAGATATAAAAGCTACAATGCATCCAAATAATTCATTGCTAAAAAAGATGAAAAACGATAAAGGGTATACATATGACAAACGCATTAGAATTACTACAGGATGCAACAACATCGGCTGAGATTTTAGATCAATTAAGTAAAGATGAGAATCCATTTGTTCGCGTACGAGTAGCTGCACATATGAACACATCAGCAGAAACATTAGTGAACTTGAGTAAAGATGAAACGCCTCTGGTAAAACAGTTTGTTGCTGAACATTTAAATACACCTATGGAGACTTTAGTAGAATTAAGTGAAGATAGTGATCTTGCCTATTGGATCGCAGGAAATCCGAATACACCCGTAGAGATACTCAATGCACTCAGTAAAAATGAAGATGAAAATGTTCGATCCTCTGTTGCAGTCAATACAAGTACACCGCCTGAAACATTGGATCTATTAATGATAGATGAAAATGAAGATGTCCGGGCAGCTGTGATGAAAAATCCAGTGATACAAGCTAAGACTGCAAAGTAACTTTTTCTATCTATCTTCATTAGCTGTATAGAGAACTTAAAAAATAAGATCTCTTTTTCTATGTAACAAAGTGTAAAAATGAATAGACTGCAATAAGCTTTGACCTATTGCTACTATGATTTGCACTTTGAATGATAGGCCTTTTTTACCTCTTCAATAAATGCATTTGTAAACAGTTCTGTGAATTCTTCATCTTCATCATGATATGTTATAAACCCAAAGAAATCCTCAGGTGTAATTTCACACTCACACATTTTATCTATGGCTTCCATGTATTGGTCAGCAGCAAAAAGACCTGCTATCTCTTCTCCTAGATAATCATATTCTGCATGATCTATCTCTTCATAACACTTTTGCTTATGTAGTAAGTCTTCAAGTTCATCAATCCTATTACCTTCCTCTACTGAGGCAGATCCATTTTTTAAAATAGTCATAATGATTTCTTGCATCTCTGCTAATATTTTTGCCTGTTCACTCATTTCATCTCCTTTAGAATTATCCCTTTTGCTCTTGTAAGCACTTTATCAATACTTTTTAGTCATCTTCATCTTCATCATTAATGCCAAGGTTATCCATAAACTGCTCTGCCAAGATGTTCGCTTTTTTATAAAATTTATCAGCGATCTCAGGAACAAAGAGCCGATAGACTGTCGCATGAAAAAGTTCTAACCAACGCTCAAACGTTTCACGGTAAAGTGGTCCAATAAATGCATGTGGAGGGAAAGGGTGTCCCTGATAAGGTGACTCACCTGTCATCATCTGCATCCAAAAATTATAGAGTGTATTAAGGTGTTCATGCCATTTACCGTTTTTTAAATCGTTTCCGAGCATTTTAACAAAATATGGGCCTACCATCTCATCTTTAAGAATATCTGCATAAAATTCACGCACCATTTGTTCTATCTTACCTCTGTCTACTGTATCATAAGGCATAATGTCTCCTAATATTAATGTTGAGAGTATAGCTAAATTCTATAAGCACTATAGTGTTATGTCAAACACACCTTATATACGAATCTCACAATCCTTAGTCATTAAGGTCTCTAGCCATTGAATATGCTCTGGTGTTAATGCTAGTTTATTATAAATACAATCTAACTCTGTTAAGTTTAAAAGATGTACTATCTCTACCGGCAGCGTTGTAAGCTTATTTTTCCAAAAAGTTAATTTTCTTAATTTTATAAGTTTTCCGATCTCTTCTGGCAGAGATGTAAGCTGGTTCCCTCCAAGCTCTAACGTTGTTAGACTTAGAAGATCTCCAATCTCTTTTGGAAGTGTTGTTATTTTGTTCTCTTGAAGAAGAAGAAGCTTGAGGTTTCTTAGGGCACCTATTTGCTTTGGTAACTCTTTTAACTGATTTCCCGGAACATAAAGCTCTTCTAGATGAATGAGATTGGCTATCTCATCTGGCAGTGCAGTGATTTGGTTCCCTAAAAGATAGAGCTTCTTTAAATTTACAAGGTTTCCTATTTCTACTGGTAACTCCGTAAGTTGAGCACCAAGAAGATTCAGTTCGGTTAACTTCAGTAACTTTTCTTTACTTCTTGGCAATCCTCTAAAATAACCACCCTTTAAATATGAATCGTGCTCTATCCACTCTAAATCAGAAACAGCGTTTTCATCTGCCCAATTCCAAAGTGTTTGAATCCAGATATCATCTGTATTATGCATAACTTATCAAGGCTTACTTATGCTTTATGAAACCCAAGTATATGTCCAAAAAGTTTATCTTCAGTGAGTCCCATTTTCGCTGATGTCATTAAGTTGTTGTCTTGGTAGTATTTTAGTAATGCTTGTGGATCTTGACCTGTCATCGTAGCTTGATAACCTAGTGCAGCAATAACCTCTTGTTCATGTACATCAATGCCCTCTTTTTTAGCCAAAGCTTCAACAATAAGCGCCAACTTGATACTTTTTCTTGCATCATCACGTACAGATTCTCTAAGCTCTTTAAATTTACCCTTATCTTCCATATAAGCTTTATGTTGCTCTTCACTGAATCCTCTTGTCTTTTCACGGACTTTTGCATCGATTTCTTGTTCTACGATGTTATTAGGTAAGGTAAAATCAAATTTTTCAAGTAAAGCTTCTACAATTTTTGGCTTAAGTTCACGCATATAAATTTGCGACAGTTCTTCAGCAGTGACTTGTTCTGAAAATTGTTTCTTCAGTGTCTCAACAGTTGCTGTTTCATTATTTAATACTTTTTTTGCGAAAGCATCATCGATAGTCACAGGTTTTTGCTCTTGAATTTCATGCAGTTTTACAACGAATTTGGCTTCTTTACCCGCTAAATCATCCGCTGAATAATCTTTTGGAAAAGTTACGATAACATCTCTTTCTTCACCATATTCCATACCTACGAGCTGTTCTTCAAATCCTGGAATAAACTTGTTAGAACCCACTTGAATATTAAACTTCTCTGCACTACCACCTTCAAAAGGTTTATCATCGATATACCCTGTAAAATCAATCACAGCAACATCGCCATTTTCAATCGGCTTTGGTTCTTCAAGCTTGGTAAATGGTGCTTGTTTTTGAGCGAACTCTGCAAGTTTAGCTTCTACCGCCTCAGGACTTGCAGTAGGTTTTGTGTAAGTTGGTGCAATGTCCTTGTAATCAATCTCTACATTGATTTCAGGGCTAACCGCTATTTCTACTTCAAAGTAAATAGAATCATCTTGTTGCTCATATTTTTTAAGCCCAGGTTGCCCCAAAAGATTTTCAACATCTAAATTACCTTCTTTAATTCCAGCACTGATAAAGTCTTGAAAGACTTGTCCTGCTGCATCCTGCTCAATATTTTCATCTTGAGATTTTTCGTCTTTTGGATTTTTGGCTGCTTCTTCTTTAAGTTTAGCAACCTTGTCTTCGATGACACTGTTCTCAACTGTACCACTTATAATGTAGTTTATATCATCTATTTTTTCTACTGTAACTTTCACTACAATCCTTTTGGTTTTAATTGCGTAATTTTAGCATTATTGTCTAAAATTAAGATGTTACGGTATTTAAGTTCAGGATTCTATTATTTTATCATTAGAATAGTTACCAGTACAAGCTTGTTGCCATTGATAGTTTAAAGTTTTTAAATTGTTTTGATTGTAGGGGTTGTTTTGAGTTTAAAATTTTTATATGAAGGTTTGGAATGATGAAATTACTAAATGTTAAGAAAGATCATTTAGTTTAGCCACCCAGAAGGGTGACTAATGGCTTAAAGAGCTTACTCTTCGTGACCAGCCATTTCCATTGTAATACAATTACGATCAAGCATATCAGAACAAACGTATACACAAAGTGCACACCCTTTACATCTATCTTCATCTACCCATGACGTGTTGTGTTCTTTATCGAACATAAGCGTATTCGCTTCTGGACAATATAAAGTACACGTGTTACATTTATATTCAGCACATTTGTCTGCATCTACTTTTGCTACATAATACATTTATTACCTTCCTTATATGTCAAATCTGACTATTAGTTCAGATCCACTGATATCTACAGAGTCTGCCATCTCAAAAGTTTTATTGATAACATCCATATTCTTTTGAAGTAGTTCTTCTTTTTTCTTAAACTTTTTCTCAATAGCAGAATCCAGCATTGCTGTACCACCAGAAGAAACAAATGATGTTCCTAAGAATCTCTCTTTTACCGCTGCTTCAATGTTTTCTGTTGTTACAAGTTTTGTAAGACCAAGAAGCATACCCATCATTGCCATGTTAGTTGCAAGTTCAGTACCTGCAATTTTTAGTGCCAATGCTGTTGCATCAAACTGTACAACTGTTGCATTTAGTTCTTCAAGAACTTTAATATCGTCTTCAGTAAGAACATCAAAGTCAGTGTTGATAATGATCAAACTGTTCGGTTTTAGACCTGTATAGAAAGGCATTGTATATGATTTACCATGTGTCACAACTTGTGAGTGGTAGATCATAATAATGTCAGGGTAAACAACTTCACCCACTTCATAAATTGGCTGATTAGAAGCTCTTACATAAGCTTCAACAGGAGCCATTCTTTTTTCAGAACCAAAGAATGGTACCAATGATGCATATTTACCTGCGTTATCCATAGTAGAACCAAGGATGTGAGCAGTAGTAACAACACCCTGCCCACCTAGTCCTGAGATTCTAATATTATATCGTTCTCTTTTCTTTTGCTCAGCCATATTAAACCACCTCTGCTTTTTTTGCTCTTTTAGCCGCTTTTTCTTCAGCTTCTACACGTTCGATTACAGCTTTAGCTTCATCAGTCATGTACTCTTCAAACTGGAATCTAGTTTTCTCTTTCTCTTTTGCATCTGCAAATACATCTTCAGTAGGAATAGAGTACTCAATGTTACATGAAGTATATGCATGAATAAACGTTGGACCTACTTCTCTAGCAACAAAGATCGCTCTTCTGATGATTTTTGCAGCTTTTTTAATGTTCGTTGGAGACATTCTAACTGTATACACACAACCAGCAGCTTTTGCCAACTCAGTTGCAGGCATTTTCTCACCTTTTTTACCTAGTGGAGCCATCTTAAGGATAGCACCTTTAGGAGACATACCAGACTCTTGACCACCAGTATTTCCATAAACTTCGTTATCAAGCATGATCGTTGTGAATTTTTCACCACGGATCCATGAGTGCATAGTCATAGAGAAACCGATATCCATAGTACCACCGTCACCAGCGATAGTAATAACATCTTTATGTTTCTCTGGGAAACGTAATCTAAATGCACGTGTCAATCCTGACGCCATTGCATTTTGGTCACCGTAGTTACCATAAATGAATGGAACAGCAGCTTGAGAAATTGCAAGACGACCACATCCAGCAGTACCTAATGTTACAGTCTCTTCCGGGCTTGGAAGTGAAGCAAAAATAAGTCTGATGTAATAAGCCATCCAACAACCAGAACACATTGGGTGTTCTTCCATTAACTCTTTAAACTGTCCCATATTTCCTGGACCAGCTTCATCTTGAGTCTTTCCAAACGGACCGTAGTCAACTAACTCTACATAATCTTTTGGTAAATATTTTTTAAATCTCTCTGCTGGAGTTATATATTTTAAGCTCATTTTATCCCTTTCTTATAGTTTTAAATCGTACTCTAGGCCAAGAGAAGTATGAATTTCTTTCATGATCAATTCCACAGGAAGTGTCATACCACCATATACTCTTGGACCCTCTACAACAATTCCACCATTTGGAATAGCTGCTTTAACTTCTTTACATAACCAACCGATAATGTTGTGCTCAGGAACGATGACTGCTTTAGCATTCTTTAATGCGTCTCTGATCTCTTGAGTTGGGAATGGTCTGATTGCTTTTACTTTAACGAAACCAACACTTAATCCATCTTCTTGAGCATATCTGTGTGCTTCTCTACATTGTGCTGCAGCACAACCAGAACCAAGAACAAATACATCAGCTTCAGGGTTTTGAACTTCGATTGGTCCACCAAGGTACTCATAGATATATTTCATCGCACGCTTGTTTGAATCCCAGATCTCTTGTTGCCATACTGAGTGAATCAAGTAAGACATAAAGTTTGACTTTTGAACTGGAGCATCACGCTGGATTCTAGCTGGTGGAGTTTCATTATCCATAGCTGGAACTGGTGCTGCAACTGGATCAAAGTCATTAAGACAAATATCATCAGCTGTCATATCAACATAACCCTTAGCGTGTGTTACGAAGAAACCTTCTGTTGCAACAGCTACTGGAATATAAACATCAACTTTTTCTGTAATAGCAAATGCTGCCAATGTATAGTCGAATGTATCTTGCTGGTTTTCTGCATGGAGCATTACAGCACCACAGTGCATCATGTATGCCATTTCAATATTGTCTGGCTGGATTGATAACGGTGCATTTACAACACGAGTTAAGATACCAAGTACAGCTGGAACTCTATGTCCTGACCATGATACGATTGCCTCTAAACCTCTAAGAAGTCCTGGTCCTGATGTTGCTGTAAACAGACGAACACCTGCTCTTGCAGCACCAGCGATAGCTGACATAGTACCAAGCTCTTCTTCAGCTCTATAGTACTCTTTAATGTGACCTTGTGCATAAATATCACCAACAAGGTGCATTACCTCTGATTGTGGTGTAATAGGATACGCAATCGCCATATCTACGTTTGCTCTTTTAACAGCTTCCGCCATTGCCTGTGCACCTGTAATAAAGTGCTGCTCTCTTGGAGCCTCTTTTAGTAGGTAATTGATATCTACTTTTTTCTTATCTAATTGTGGTCTTTGACTTGCATCCATTGATTTTCTCCTTTATTCGACTTCAGTAACGTGCTCACCTTTTTTGGTCATGATGAGACTTCTATACTCGCCATAATCAGCCGGTGATAATGTACTGTAATCTTCTTTTTGTAAAGACGGATTTTCAGGTGGTAGAGTAGTTTCCCACTCAATGCCTAATTTGTTTCTTTCTTCAATTACGATCTCTTTGAACTTTTGAATGTCTGATGCATGTAGATCTCTAATTGATGCCATTGCTTCTTCATGTCCCATATAAGCACATAATGCAGTTGTATAACAATCAGTACCAGCACGGATCATTCTAAGTGAAAGGTTAGCGTAGTGACAATGTACACCAACAAAAACACAAGCTTTGATTCTGTTGTCTAAGATCGTTAGATTTGGGTGATTTGGATTGATTTCAGCCTTAACATCAATTTTTGGATATTTTGGTCTGTAATCTGGCATTGGGATGATTTTACAGTTTGGAATCTCAGATGCAAGATCTAAAATCGCTGCAGCTTTTTCCGCAACATCGTCTTTCCAGTCCCATAGAACTTGAGGACCAGGGAAGATTGTTGGGTTGTCCCTTGTGAGTAATGCTTTAGCAGCATCTCTCATTGCCTCTTCAGGTGTGACAACATTACCATAAAGTAAAGCTGAACCTTCTGGTGCAAGCTCTACTCCCATCTCCGGTGCTGACTGTGGCATATACCCAGCAGGACCTTCTGTTACTCTTTTCGTCATAGTTGACTCCTTATATGTATGAAAAAGTTTCGAAAAATACACCAAAAGTGTATTAAACATTTTTAAATTCCAGTGTATTAAACATTTAAAATTCATTATCAGTAGATATAAAGTTTTTCAAAAAGAAAGTACATCTAAATGCACCTTCAAATTTTTGAAAAACATGAATTTGTGTCTTATAGTATCGAATATAATTTAAATATAGAAGACAAGAACAATATTAAACCCTGTTCTGAAGTCAAATAGTTACCATATGATGCAGGTATTAGACAAATAGTTACCTTAAGATGCAACTCTCACAGCGAGCATGTGACTAAAATCATATATAAAACTAAAAGTGGAAAGAGATATGCACCATTCTATGTCTATACTCTCATCATTAGTCTGAAGTAACAGTATTTCTTATAAGACTATGATGGAGATACCGTAGCAAAATTTGAGTGTAGGATTTTCACTTCAGGCAGTGAAGTTGTGGTTGTTGATTCTATTCAATACATACAGAATATAAGTAAAGAGAAACGCATGATGATTAAATCGAAATCCCTTTAGATTTAATCATTAGCTAAACCTATGCAAATAAATCGCTTTTTTCTGGATTTTTTTCTTGATATTTTACTATATACGAACACTTAGCTACAGCTTTTTTATCTGCTTTTTGTATCTCTTGCAGTACATCTTCTAAAAGAGTCCTGGCAAGACCTTTTCCTGCTAATGCATCTGGTACTATTGTATGCGTTAAATGCATGTTTCCATTTTGATCATCATAAGTAATATAGGCTACATGGCCATCTATATGGTACTCATATTTACATTCGTCTATATTGTGAATGAGTGTATTAGACATTATATCTTCCTTTTATTTTTTGCGTATTTTATCATTTTTTTCTCTGCAATTTATTAAAAATATATCTTGTAAGTATTTAACTTACTTTTGGGAGTATCAAGTATGATCCAAATTAGTCAATCTAAAGCCCTTCCCCCACTTTGTTTATTTGGCTCCTTTATCTTTAGTGAAGTTGATTTTATTTTAAGGTTAGTTGTTTAATTACAAATTAAACAACTAATGCTAGAATACAAAAAAATCATTATAAGGTATTGACAATATGGCTGAAAAGAAAGAAAAGCTCTATTTAGAATTACAAATGGAAGAACTCAAAGCTGCTCATGCAGAGGAAGTAGGAGAAGAAAACCCTACTCCAAAAAAGAGTGAAACTAAGAATGCTAAAAATGCTGAAATCGCAAAAATGTATGAAGATGCGGCAGAGTACGAAGAAGACTTAAAAGGTTTTGAAGAAGAGTTAGAAATTGTAAATGCCAATGCACTCAAAGATATCGCTGCAGCATTAATCCAAAAGTTTCCACACGAAGAGAGAGATTATGCACAAGAGTTAAGAACTATTTTGGAAATGGGTTGGACACACCTTGTAGAAGTGGAGAAAACACATCCAAAAGAGCAATTAGAACTTATTAAAGAAACAGAGTTTGGTGATGTTGTAGAAAAACTAAATGCTGCATATCCTGATTATAACGGTGATTTTGAAGCAGATGTAAGAAACTTTTTGGTGAAAAGATGGGAAAACCTCATTGCAATTAAACAAGAGCATATTAAACAAGAACTGGCAGAGATTAAAACTACAGGTCTTAAACCAAAATATGTAAAAAGAGTCTATGAACAATTCCATGGAATTGTTAAATAAGTTATCAATGGGCAGGCCAAAAATAAGATTTTTAGCCTACATAAAATCTCTTAAAGAGATACCTTTTAGCCCATCTCTACAGAATCTATCTCTGTTTTAAATTGTTCGATTGAGAAAGTAACCAAATTAGCTATCGCTTTTGCTGTATTGTTTAGATATGTAGGTGTTAAACGGATCTTACGTGTCGGTTTTGTATATTCACTCACAACATATGTCACTAAAATATAAGGATCTCCAGAAACATCACAAGTATCTGATGTTGTCGCTACGTCAGGTATACAATATTCAATATCAATATCTGGGTCTACCATCACATTATTCACAAGTGCTACAATGGCTTCCAACTTCTCTTTAGTTTCTTGTTCCGTTGCAATTTCTGATGGGTCATTCAAAAGTGCGGAAATTTTTTCGAGCTTCTCTTTAATTTCTTTTTCCATTACTGTTTCTTCTGGATCGTTCAAAAGTGCTACGATTTCTTCCAGTTTTGCTTTAATTTCTTTTCTCATTACAATTTCTCCTAAAATAATATAGCTGATCATTTTCAATGAAAAGCATGAAGATATGATAGTATTTTTTTCTTAGAGATATCTATCAAATCTCATATTATAATTGTATCATAATAAAACAGAAGTAGATAAAAAAAGATGAAAAGTTCTCTAAAAAAGATGAATTATCAACAAATCAGTTATAGCAGTGGTTGAGATGAACACTAAAGACGATTAAACACATATATTTATCCCGTAATTCGATCTTTTTTATTTTGCATGAAAGGGAACTTCATCTAAAGAAAAGTCTTTTAGTTTATCAAGTATCCATTGATGTTCACTGGAGTTTTCATTGAGATAAAGATAGATCCCTTCCCCATCCTCATCATTTTGGATAAGTAGCCCCTCACTTTTTTCTGTTTCCCATGCGGCTAAAGATTCATATTCTACATACTCTTTTTGTATCACATAACTTTGTAATGTTATTTCTTTCTCCAACGAATAAAAAAGAAATCTTTTCGAAGCGACATCCTCTATCTTTACAGGAGTAGAAGAGTGTAGATGATGTATTTGGTATCCGAAGTTTTCTAAAAGTTCAGATAAAAAATCCTGAGCCCAAGCAAGTACTTGTTTCATGCATTTCTTGGTTGCAGGGTCTGTATTGTCTCGATCCAAATATGAAGTATTATAATCTTTACAGATGTTACTATAGTCTATGCCGATACCTACTTTTTTCATCTTAAGCCTCTTGTACCACGTTCACTTCATCTCCAACTTCGATTCTTCCATACTCTATTGGAGAGATAAAAAGACCACGCTTTCCTTGAATGAGTTCAGGAAGCTCGGGTGCAAATGCATAAAGATATCGATAATCTTCGCAAGGTCCAGTCACTTCAAAGAGCATTTCACCTATCTCAATGATGGATCCTTTTTTAAGATGATAAAGGTCAACATCTACATAAATATCTTCCATCAAAAGACCTCTTTCAAAAACAAGTTCCGCTTCTTCTATGATGTCATAACTCTTTTTTGAGACCAGAACCATCGTATGTTCTGTTCCGTTTTCATAGTCTCTACTACCTATGATACCATTTTCGTCACAGTCGATGTCTTCCACTCGCATACGGTGCCCAGAACGCATCATATCGGGCATAGTCATATATAATGATAATACTTTTCCACTTGTCATTTGTTGTCCTTTATTCTAATAATACAAATTCTGTGTGATACTAGCATAATTTATCTGTAATCTCATTACTTTTTTAAATTAGATAAATAAAATAATAAGCTACTTGTAAATTTGTGTACCTAAAAAGGAACCTAGTTAATTTTTAAGTTTTAAAGTATCTAACAAAGTACGATTAAGTGGTAAAAAAATCAATCTCACAAATACT
>ENA-OVOD01000018-OVOD01000018.1-sediment-metagenome-genome-assembly--contig:-NODE-18-length-19309-cov-3.004836_pt1 | contig 19309 bp, 16 predicted proteins | sample MGYA00250097_ERZ650218 | MGnify/ENA primary metagenome ERZ650218 (study PRJEB26732, sample SAMN07278952) | sediment metagenome | biome: marsh; feature: saltmarsh; material: sediment | place: USA... | reverse complement strand
CACTTTGACCTAACAATATCTGAGAATCATCCTTTCCAACAGCAGCCTTTACATCATAAATCTTGGTAAGACCTATTTTGAGTGTATGGATTTTGAAGACGCGGCTCACAACAGTCTCACCACTGGCCGTCACGTACATTTCTTTGCCTAAAATATCTGAAGGACGTATAGTACCATGGGCTTGAAGTTGTTTAAAGAATTTTGCTGGAATAACAACAACTGCTGCACCTGAGTCTACAACAAACTCTAATTGTATTTTATTATTTACAGTTGCCTTTACATGATAGACTCCACTTTTATTTATGAGTGGTACTTCATCTGCTTGAGCCAAAATAGAAAAAAAATTTATCATGATTAAGAGTAATTTGGATTTCATTATATTTATGCTTCCTTTCTTGAGAAAATTGTCATTTATATAAGTCTATCTTAATGAATAGCTGTAAGTCAATCAAATTATATAATCCCCATTAAAGGATTGAACTCCATGTTCATATCTCTCACTGTGAAGTATTTATTCACAATTTTATAAAATATATAAATTTATAAGGTTTTTAGTAGATGATTATTGATTAGTTCATTTGATGATTTTGAGGAAAGTAACTTTTAAAGCTTTGGACAAGATTATAGGAAGTATACAGACAAGGTTGAATGATACCATCTAAAATAAAAGTTACTAGAAAACCAGAAGTATATAAAAGGAGGATAAGGTTCCTTCATAGCTTTCATGTCACTAGTATAGTCTTAATTTAAACAATTTTATTTAATAAGTTGTATAAAAAATAATCATTTTTAATCTAATTTATTTTAGCTTGTAAATGATTTTAATATCATTGATTTAACAATACAACAATGATGACGGATAAACCTAAAGAAATCATCTTCCACAAAAGTACCGGGTTGCGTTCTAATAATGGTGGTCTAGACTTGTTTAAAAATGCTTTATTGGGATGTCGCAGGTCATATAAAAACTCAGACAATTCACCATAACGTTTATAGGGGTTTGGCTCCAATGCTTTTTTAAGTGTTTCATCGATCCACATGGGAACCTCATGAGCATCAGAATGTAAGTGCTTATATTTCAATTTTCTTTGTGCCGATTTAGTGGTAGATTTAGCTACCTGTGTGCCATAAGGAAGATCACCGGAAATCATCTGATAGACAATCACTGCCAATGAAAAAAGATCTGACCTTGATGATCCAATTTCTCCAAGAAAATATTCTGGTGCAGTGTATTGTGCCGTGCCTAGTATATTCTCTTGTTCCATGTAGGCATTGCTTTCCACGATCCCTTTAATCCTGGTTGAACCAAAATCAATGATCTTCACCGTCCCTGTACTGTCGATCATGATATTATCAGGTCTTAAATCTTGATGTATCATTTCTTGGCGATGCAGTGCACGCAAGCCTTTGGCTATTTGTTCTGCAATTTCACGGACATTTTCTATGGTGGGTTTCGGGTTATCGATCATCCACTGTGTCAAGGTCTGACCATCAATAAATTCTGTAACATTATAAATATAATTACGTTTACGCGTCTGCAAATAGGACTTGACCAAGTGCGCATTATTCATACGTATGGCAATCCATTCTTCAAGTAAAAATCGTTCGAGATAAGCCTTGTCTTCGCTTAGATCAATGGACGGTGTTTTAAGAACAACGGAGGTATCCGTTTCAATATCAACTGCCAGGTACACATGACTTCTACTGCTGGCACTCAGTTCACGAATGATCTTGTACCCATCAAAGATCATGCGTGATTCAAGTATGGGCGGTAAGGGTTTTTCAGTCAGTTGTTTTTGGATCTCATTAGCATCTTTATCGGGCAGTGTATCCACTTTTACAAGCTGAATGGTCAAGTTGTCATCACTGCCTTTATCATAAGCGGTCTCTACAATGTGTTTTGCTGCAGCATTTAGGTCACCACTGCATTGCTCTATACTGCTCATTATAAGATCCGAGCTGACATATTCATAGACACCATCTGTCATAAATAAAAAAATGTCATCTACCTCTACAGGTAAAGTATCGTAGTCAATTTTAAGGTCTGTATCAACACCCAAGGCACGACCGAGGTAACTCTTTTCTTGTGAGATCCACATGCGATGATCTTCGGTCAACTGCTCCATCTCACTATTTCTCAATCGATAGATACGGGCATCACCCACATGAAAAATATAGGCTGTTGTTGACCGGATCACCATAGCACTAAAGGTACAGACATAGCCTTTATTGGCATCATAATAGTACTGGCTTTGTTTTGTTTGTGCATAGAGCCAAGAGTTCGTTGCAGTGATTACGCGCTGTGCAGACTTTTGTACAGACCAGGATTCAGGTGTGCTAAAATAATCCATTAAAAATGAGGTGACAGATGTTTTACTTGCGGTTTGACTGACTTCACTGCTACTGATGCCATCAGCCAAAGCAATGGCGATCCCTTTGTGTGTTAATTGGGGTTCTTGAGGTATACAAATATCGTGAAAATCCTGATTGACCTCTTTACGTCCTTTAGTGGAATATTCACCAATAGAGATTTCTAATTGCTTGTTCATGTTGTTAAGTAGCCTTATTGAGCCATACATTATATACAGTCAGGCTCAGTTTTATAAGTATTCAATTAAAGTCTTTTCAACTAGAAAGCCCTTAATTCAAAACGTTTTTATCTTATTGTAGCGAAAGATTAAAACCAATCGGAATTAATCTTTGATCCCTACACTACCATGATTTATATGGTAAAAACTTACCATTCATGGTGATTACCACCCTGTCACCCAATGGATTTTCTTCTTTGTCTATATCCAAAGAGAAATCAATGGCACTCATAATACCATCTCCGAACTTTTCACCAACGATCTCTTTGATCGTTTCACCGTAAACGCCGACCACTTCATAAAGACGATACACAAGAGGATCTTGAGGTATGGTAAAGTCCCATGTTTTGTTAGGGTACTCCTGTAAAGTGATTGCAACCTCTTCATCTAAACCAAGTACTTCACACAGTTTTTCTGCAGGCTCTTTTTTTAAGCTGTTCATCCCTAAACAAGCTGAAGTAAGGAAAGTTGCAGACAGCCCAACTTTCTCAGCCAATGTTTCCCAGCTCATCTTGGTACTTTTTCTTGCCAAGACGATGGCTTCAGTCATCTCTATTTTTTTCATAAAATTAATCCTTTATTTGTTAAATGATACTCTTCATAGACGTAATGTCTATAAAGAGACTAAAATCGTAAAGTATTACAACTCTCTTTTTGCTCCAGTTCTTACGTGTGTTGCGTAAAGTGTTAGACCTGTAAAGAGAAGACCACCTACTAGGTTACCAAGTGCAACCGGTAGCTCATTCCAAAGCAGGTAATCTCCTATTGTAAAGTCACCACCCATGATCAAAGAGAATGGGAAAAGGAACATGTTAACGATCGAGTGTTCAAAGCCCATGAAGAAGAACAGCATGATCGGCATCCACATAGCGATAGCTTTACCACTTACTGTTGTTGAGATCATCGCACCCACAACACCCATGGCTACCATCCAGTTACAAAGCATACCACGGATGAACACCGTAAACCAACCAGAAATACCGTGCGCTTGATAACCAAGTGTTCTTGCTTCACCGATACCTGCAACCTTTTGGGCAATTGCACCACCATCCGTATCAAAACCGTAGGTAAAGATGAAAGCACTCATAAACGCTACCGTTAACGCACCTAGAAGGTTACCAAGTCCCACTAGACCCCAGTTTCTAAGTATCTGACCTATCGTTACTCCCGGTCGTTTATCGATCCATGCCAATGGCACCAATACAAATACACCTGTTAAAAGGTCAAAACTCATAAGGTAAAGCATAATAAACCCGACAGGGAAGAACGCTGCACCAACAAGACCTGAACCGGTTTTCATCGCAACAGTAATTGCAAATACAGCCGCAAGTGCTAAAATTGCTCCTGCCATGTAAGCACGGATCAGTGTATCTTTTGTAGACATATAGACTTTTGACTCTCCAGAATCAACCATTTTCTTCACAAATTCCGTAGGTGCTAAATAAGACATGTTCTGCTCCATTTTTTGATAAGTAGTTTTGACATTTTCATTCCTTTTTTTAATTCATAATATTCTTATAGGTAAAAAAATCACCCTATAACCTGATTGTCTCTTGATGATATAGAGAATCATCACTCCGTTGTCCCGCAGCATATAACGTGTATTTCAGTTATATATTTTGCTTATGAGAAGTATAATAAATTTTTGTATCAATAGTGTTCATATGATTGTATAAAAAATAATCATTTTCATTTTAAGAAGAATCTGTCTGTAGAGAAAACTTTATACAATAGTTAACGGAGTAAGGTTCTTAAAATGATATTAGGAACCAGTCATTTGTAAAATATTGAGTATTGGTTTAGTAGCCGTTTTGACAGGGTGTGTAGATGAAGTAGCACTGGCATTCTATCACTATGCCGGGATCAAATCCAGTATCAGTTTGAGAGTCTCCAAAGAAGAATAAGTTAAAAAACTTATATATAAAACCCCATAAATAGTTCATTTTATAAGGTCTTATGTTTTCTAGAAAATCAGTTACTTTTTAAATACATTCCCTAACATACCTTTAATCGCACCTTGCAGATCCGCAGGGTAGATAACAAATTTTGAATTGTCACTTTTACTGATCTGTTCTAAAGAATTAATATATCTATCTCCCAGTAAGAACATGGCAGGAAGTTCTTTGTCTTGTATGTTGTCAGAGATGAGTCTGATGGCTTCTGCAGAAGCATTTGCCAGAGCTATTTGTGCCTGTGCTTCTCTTTTTGCCGCTTCTAGTTTACCGTCCGCTTCGAGAATGGCAGCATTTTTATTACCCTCAGCTGTGGTCTCTATGGCACGTCTTTCTCTCTCTGCTGCTGCCTGTCTCTCCATAGAGTCTTGCATAGACTCTGAGGGTTTAATGTCCTGTATCTCTACGGACTTGACCGTCACACCCCAGTCTGCTACATCATCTACTATCTGATCTTTAAGTCTTGTTTTGATGCTGTCTCGGTTCGAAAGTGCTTCATCAAGGCTCATTTCACCTAAGATAGAACGTAATGTCGTCATCACCAGCTGTTGGATAGCCAGTCTGAAATCTTCAATCCCGTAGAGTGCATCACGCGGATTGGTCACACGTATAAAGGTCACAGCATTGGTGAGAATTACAGCATTATCTCTGGTGATCACTTCTTGTTGTGGAATGTCCAAGATGATATCTCTTGTCGTGATACGTTGACGAATAGCTTCTATATATGGTACGATAATGTTAAGTCCAGGGCTGAGTGTACGAGAAAATTTACCGAGTCTCTCTACTACCCACTCTTCACCCTGGGGAACGATATTGATACCTTTGTAGAGGGTAACGATGAGACCGATGGCTAAAATGATGACGATATTTAATGCTTCCATTTACTTTTCCTTTAATTGATTTTTATAAGCGACTAGTCGCGTGAGCATTCTGCTGAAGCCAAGCATATAAAATGCAGAGTCGTAAAACCCAGTGTTAACGTAGTGAAGATGTACTTTGTTCATTTCACGTTCTATGATGTAACGGGTTCAACTTCTATAAGTTGTCCATTGATTTGTACGATCTTTACACGTGTCCCTTTGTCTATATCTACTTTAGAGATCGCATGCCAAGATGTATTACCAAGAACCGGTGTGTCAAAAGTGACTTTTCCTCTGCTATGGGGTTGTATATCTTCCATCACTACACCTAAAGTGTCAAGTCTGTAGTTTGACTGCCCGCTGTCTGTCACAGGCTCTTCTCTAAACCACTTGAACCATACAGCAATGACAAGGATGGAAAGTATCATCCAGATGGTAAGTTCGACTGTAAAAGAGGTGCTTAAAAACGTGTCCAGTATACCTACTATGATCGCAGCGACCCCTAGTCCAAGGACAAAAAATGTTCCCATGCTCATATCCCAAATAAGCAATGCTATACCAAAAACGATCCAGTGCCACCATAAAACAGTTTCGTTGAGAAATTCGATCAAATTCACTCCTTATCTATATGAAGATTTATTATATCATAAAAGATAAAGGTAGATAAAATTTACGATAATAAGTTATATTTGGATATAATCGCGAAAATTTTCGTACTTCGTACATCAAGGATAATAAATGTCAACTTTAAATGTATATTATGACAAAGATTGTGATATCAACATCATCAAGTCAAAAACAGTAGCAATGATCGGTTTCGGTTCACAAGGGCACGCACACGCAGAAAACCTTAGAGATTCAGGTGTAAATGTTGTTATTGGTGCAAGAGAAGGCGGTTCTTCTTGGAAAAAAGCTGCGGCTAAAGACTTTGAAGTACTTTGCGTTGCAGATGCTACAGCAAAAGCAGACGTAGTAATGATCCTTCTTCCAGATGAAAACCAAGCTGAGATCTATACAAATGAGATCGAGCCTAACCTTAAAGAGGGTGCTACTATTGCATTTGGACATGGATTTAACATTCACTATGGAAGAATCATTCCAAGAGCAGACATTAACGTTACAATGATCGCACCAAAAGCACCAGGACACACTGTTCGTTCTGAGTTTGTAAGAGGTGGTGGTATTCCAGATCTTATCGCTGTTGGTCAAAACCCATCTGGTACGACTAAAGAGTTGGCACTTTCTTATGCATCAGCTATCGGTGGTGGTAGAACTGCAATTATCGAAACGACTTTCAAAGATGAAACTGAAACAGATCTTTTCGGAGAGCAGGCAGTACTTTGTGGTGGAGCTGCTTCACTTGTACAAGCTGGTTTTGAAACTTTAACAGAAGCTGGTTATGCTCCGGAACTTGCATACTTCGAGTGTCTTCACGAGCTTAAGCTTATCGTTGACCTTATGTTCGAAGGTGGAATCGCTGACATGAGATACTCTATCTCAAACACTGCTGAGTATGGTGACTATGTATCTGGAAAGAGAGTTATCAACGCTGAGTCAAAACAAGCGATGAAAGATATCTTAACAGAGATCCAAGATGGTAGATTTGCAAAAGACTTTATCCTTGAAGGTCAAGCAGGTTACCCTCGTATGAATGCTGAGCGTAACAATGACAAAGAAAAGTTGATTACTAAAACTGGTAATAAACTTCGTGAAATGATGCCGTGGATTTCAGCAAATAAAATCGTAGACCAAGAAACTAACTAATACCCTCAAGGGGCACCCCGTCTTTTTAGTTCTTTGCACTCATCTTTTGTTGATGAGTGCAGTCAGCTACTTACACGTAGCCTCCTTTACTCAAACAACAAAATCTAAGCACACCTAACCAAAAATCTTTAGTTAGTTTTATTTTCTCTAATCCTTTTATAATTTTATATCCCATTCTTAATGCTTCTTTGTTACAATAGTTCAAATTTAAAAACTAGTGAACTTTATGGCAACGCAATCCAAAAAAACAAATACCAGATCTTCTACCGGGAAAACACTAGCAAGGAAGAGAGGACGTAGAAAAAGTAGAAAAAACTCTACTTTTAAAAAAAGTCTTTTTATCGTTTTAGGTGTATTTTTGATGATATCTATGGTGGGTTTTGGATATTTTTTAGGACAGAACGATATGCTCAATGCGCATACACCGATAGCACAAACCTATAAGACAGATAGAATAGACAGTAAAAAAAAACTTTTAGAGGATTTATCGAATATAAAAATAGAGAAATCTTTGGAAAAACAAGAGATCACTGCTCATAAGAAACCAAAGGCAGAAAAAAATACTTCCACCAAACTTTTATTGCAAAAAGAAGTGGATAAAGAGAAGGTGGTTAAAAAAGAAAAAGTACCAAAGGTCACGATCGCTAAAAATATCATGTCTGTAGATATGATACAAAAACCAAAACTCGTACTTATTATAGATGATGTGTCTACAAGACGTCAGCTTAATAGTATACAGGCAACAGGCATCAAAATAACCCCATCCATATTCCCTCCATCAGAACGTTCTATGACTTCACATAGATTAGCAGAAGGCTTAGAACATTATATGATTCACTTACCGATGGAGTCGAGCAGCATGCAATTTAACAAACAGACTAAAACACTTATCACGACTTTTAGCAAAGAAGAGATAGAAGCCAGAGTGAAAGAACTTAGAGTACTTTTTCCTACAGCACGTTATATCAACAATCATACCGGTTCTGTGTTTACTGACAATTATGCTGCTATGCAGACACTTTATGCAGTACTTCGTAAAGAGGGTTTTGTCTTTGTAGACAGTCGAACGATCGCTTCGACCAAAGTACCTAGGATAACAGAAGAATTTGGTGATGCTTATGTGGCAAGAGATGTGTTTATAGATAATGAACAGAGTGTGCATTATATTCATAGACAGCTTCAAAAGGCAGTGACGATGGCAAAGAAAAGAGGCTATGCTATTGCTATAGGACATCCGCATAAAACGACCATGAAAGCGCTCTCAAGCGCAGCAGTTATTTTCAACGATGTAGAACTGGTTTATATTGATGAGATTTATAAGAAAGAGTACTAAATAAAGAAAGAATTAGAATAAATAGTATTTAAATACTAGTATACTATATACTTTCTACTCTGTTTTTTCCTTTCAATTTTGCTGTATAGAGTGCTTCATCAACTGCTCTGAAACAAGTATCATAGGAACCTCTTTTGTTATATTCTGTGACACCAAAACTTCCTGTGACCTTTTTATCTATTGCAAAAGTTGTTGATGCAATAATATCACATAGATTTTGGGCGAATACTTTAGTGTTTTCTAAGTTGGTTTGTGGACATATGAGTAAAAATTCCTCACCTCCCCATCTTCCGATAATATCATTTGCTCTTGAGTTATTCATTAAAATATCGGCGATTTTTTTCAGAACAGCATCACCTTTATCATGCCCAAAGGTATCGTTAATCATTTTGAAGTTGTCAATATCTAACAGTATTATTGAAAAAGAAGTATCATAGCGTTTAACATTTTGAACCTCCCTGCGGATGATGGTATCAAGGTAACGCCTGTTAAATACCCCAGTAAGTGAGTCAGTATTGGATAGTGATTGAAGCTCTTTATTATGTTGTCTTATTGTTCTATAATGTAGGTAAATGAAGATAAGCAGTATCGTAACCACGGCCAATAGTTTTAGGAAGAAGTAATAGTTAAATCCTTGCTCATAAGTGATACTCATCCATTGGTTGAAGATCTGTTGTTTGGTCTTGTCACTGATATTGTTGATACTCTTGTTGAGTATAGAGAGTAGTATTTCATCATCTTTGACAGCAAAGGCAAGTTGTAGTTCTTTATCTATCGTACCTGAGATTTTTAATGAACCAATGTAGTTTTTTTGTATATGATAGCCTATAGTCGCAAGACTGTCTATGATCCCGTACAGTTCTCCAGAGGCTACTTTTTTGAGACCATCTTTAAGAGTGTCAACTTCTATAAGATTTAATTGTGGATACTGGTACGAGAGAAGTTCTGCTGCTGCATACGATTTGACCACTGCGATCTTTTTCTCGCCAACCTCAGTGAGACTTGTAATAAAAGGGTCATGGATCTTTGTGGCTATCACAAGAGGTGTATTGAAATAGGGGGTTGTAAATTTTAGGTAGAATGCACGAGTTGGTGTTGACATCGCTGATGAGAGAATATCACAGCGGTGCTCTTTTACATAGGTAAGTGATTGTTCCCAGTTTTTTGTTGAAATAAGTTTAAACTGTATATTCAGTTTTGATGCAATTGTATCAATATAGTCATGGCTTATCCCCACATGTTTACCCTCTTTAATCATTTCAATAGGCATCCAGTCTGGATCAACACAGTAGGTAATCTCTTTTTGTTGTTCTAGATAATTCATCTCCTTATCATCTAACTTGAGTGTCTCTGCTACCCTGTGATAGATGAAATGTTCAAATTCAAGTGAAGTTTTTTTTGGAAGTAATCCAAGTTGCATAAAGTTTTCTGCCATAAGTTTTACACGTTGTTCATCGATGTACCCTATAGGGTATAGATCAGGCATCATGACGCGTTTTACCTGTTGCGCTTCAAATTCAAGCATCGCATAAGTTTTATTTTGTGTATTATATTTCTCTAGTATGAGTTTGATGATCTCAGATTGATTTTCAAGGGCATATTGCCACCCTTTTATAGATGCGTCACGAAATCGTTTGGCACGGCCAGGATGTTGTTTTAGTTCCTCCTTAGATGTAAAAAGATTTATGTCATAAAATTCAGTACCGTACACTGTAGGGTTAAAAAGATTGTATTTTATACCACGTTTCTGAAGTAAAAAAATTTCATTGGTTGTAAATACGGACATGGCATCGACTTCATGGTTGACAAATGCATCTATATTGTAGCTTGAATCGACATGAAAAAATGTTTTTGGATCTACACCAAATTGTCTAAACATCATTTGTAATGATATGCCATCAATTCCAGAAAAGTTACCCATCACTTTTTTTCCTACAAGTTGTTGGGGCTGTTTGATTTCAGGTTGTGCAGCAATGGCCAGTGGAGATTGTTTGAAAAAATTGGCTAGAAAAACAAGAGGTTTACCTTGAAGATAATCTATAATAATAGATGAATAACTTACAGCATATTCTGCCTTTTTATTGAGTATGGATTCTACTGGAGGAGAGTCTTTGGAATATTCTTTAATGGTAACATCTAGACCCACATCCTTATAAAAACCTTTTTCTTTGGCTGCATAAAAACCAGCAAACTCAAATTGATGCTTCCATTGTAGTTGAAGGGTTACTTTATCTAAAGGGATGGTAGCCCATAAAGAATATGGTAAAAAGAGGATAAGAAGATACATAAGAAATCTTGTATTCATGTTTCGTCCTTTTTTTAATTCAATTAGTATACTCTTCTTTTATAAAAATCTATGACAATATGAAATATTTTTAATTTTGGATATTCCTCTATGATATCATAGGCCTAAAAAGGCATCATATGAGTCAAATACTCACTCAATATATACCTAGCTTGGAAGGGATGAAGAAGTATCCTTCTACTCTTTTTTATAAGGGTAACCTGGATCTACTGCAACGACCTAAAGTCTCTATAGTAGGAACAAGGCGACCCTCAAACTACACACGACAGTGTACCTACACCCTTGCTAATGCTCTAGCCAAACGAGGGGTATGTGTGGTAAGTGGAGCAGCCATGGGAGTAGATACTATAGCACACGCTGGAGCAGGAGAAGCAAATACCATTGCAGTAGTAGCAAACGGATTGGATATACGCTACCCTGCGGTCAATAAAAATCTTATATCGAGTATAGAGGATAAAGGGCTTTTGCTTAGTCAGTTTAATGATGGTTTCAGAGCAACAGGATGGAGTTTTGTGGTACGAAATGAACTGGTTGTTGCACTGGGGGATAGTCTTATTGTTACAGAGGCAGATCTAAATAGTGGTTCCATGCGTTCAGTAGAGTATGCTTTAAAGATGGGTAAAAAGATATTTGTACTTCCTCAAAGACTTGACGAAAGTTTGGGCACGAATCAACTGTTACAGACTATGAATGCCACACCCATACACGATATAGAAGCATTTGCTTCTACTTTTGGACAGATCGCAGATGATACGTTAGAAAAAGATGATTTTTTTTATTTTTGCCAAAAGACACCTACTTTTGATGAGAGTCTTAAAAAATTTGGTGACAGGGTGTATGAGGCAGAGCTCGAGGGGATCATCACAATAGAAAATGGTATCGTAAGATTATCTTAGTGAAAATATCTCCCTGTATTAAGAGGGAGATGGACTATTTACCTGTTTTGGAAAGTTGTGAAATAAGTTCTTCGAGTGATGCTTCCGGAAGCATACCGGCCTGTACAAATTGTACATCACCTTTTGTGTCTAGGGCTACCAAAAAAGGAATCCCTCCTCTCCATTGTGCTCTTTGCTGAATATAATTTACCAATTCAGATGCTTTCTCTTCGGACACTACAATGTAGTTCATACCTTTCTCTTTTGCAAACTTTTTGACTTGTTCGTGGTTATATCCTTGTACTTCTATGGAGACAATAGCTAAATTGTCTTTATGTTTTTTTTGAAGCTTGATTAAATGTGGAATTGAAGCCAGGCAAGGAGGACATTTATGTCCAAAAAATTCTAAAAAGACTACTTTCCCTTCAAGACCTTTTATGTTAAGTCCTTGTTCTGTACCTGTTACATCATAGGTTTTTCCCTGAATATCGGTCATAGTCATTTCTGCTAGTGGTGTTTGGTTCCCCGCTGCGTACGTATAAGTTAAGAGTGACAAGAGTAGAAGGGATGTTGACAATAATTTTTTCATAAAATGAGCCTTTATATATGATTTTATAGATTATACACTATGAAGATGTAAAAATTGTGTAATTGGTTCGAATTATGTAAAAGATTTTTTCAAAGAGCATCATAGAATCTAAAAGGGGAGGGAAAAAATGATATTAAAATAGACCTTACAAATAATAAGGGGAAGAGAGGTCTATCTCTCTATGATGCTCTTGTAAAAGTATTATAGTTGTATAAGGTTAACTGAATACTAATAGAAGATCATATTATAAATAAAAGCGGGAAAATTAATGAAGTACTTTTCTAAGAGCATCTTTGGGACGAAAGGAGAAAATGTTTTTAAAAGGAGTCCTAAAATACTTTATAAAAGGGAGGGGGAAGATTTTAGGTGTCCCTCGATGCTCTTGTAAGTGAAGTGTATTATACTAAGGTTAACCGTATGCAAATAAAGAGTAGTTACACTATAATAGTGAGATGAGATAAAGGATATTTTTATGATAAAAAAAGTTTTATGGCTGGGTCTATTTTTATGTACCTATGCAGGGGCACAAGGGTTGGCACTTGAAAAAAGAATAGGCCAAATGCTTATGGTCGGTTTTCATGGTACACATGCATCTAAAGAGAGTCAAATCTGTAAAGATATACAACAATATAATCTTGGAGCAGTGATCTTGTTTGACTATAACCCGGTGGATAAAAATAAGCCAAAGAATATTGCCACGAAAAAACAATTGGCCAGTCTGACCAAACAATTGCAGGCATGCAGCAGTGATGGGAAATTACTGATTGCTGTTGATCAAGAGGGAGGGAAAGTGCAAAGACTTAAAAGTAAATACGGCTTTTACGGTAAATTTCCTAAAGCTTCTGATGTGATCAGAATGGATCAAAGTAAAATAAAAGAAACCTATACAAAAATGAGTGAGGAACTAAGAAGTGTAGGAATCAATTACGATCTTGCCCCAGTCGTGGATCTTGATATCAATAGGAAAAACCATGTGATTCATGGCTTAGGACGTTCCTTTGGTAAAGATCCCAAAGTAGTAGCATCGTATGCCTCCACATTTATCGATGCCATGCACAGCAATGGGGTACTTACCTCCATCAAGCATTTTCCTGGACATGGATCATCGGTAGGTGACACACATAAAGGTTTTGTTGATATAACAAACCTTTGGCAAGATGTGGAATTAGAACCTTATAGACTTTTAAAAGACAAGGCAGACACAGTCATGGTGGCCCATGTCTTTAACCAAAAAATAGATGCAAAATACCCTGCAAGCCTCTCTTATAAGACGATTACAAAGCTGTTACGTTGGAAACTGGGCTATCATGGTGTAGTGATCACGGATGACCTTCAAATGGGTGCGATCAGCCAAAAGTATGGGTTAAAAAATACACTAAAATTAGCGATCAATGCTGGAGATGACATCTTACTGATAGGGAACCAGCTTGATCCTAAAAAAACTGTCAGCACAAAAAAACTGGTCGATACTATCATCTCTTTGATTCAAAGCGGGGAGGTAAGAGAGGAGCATATCAACAAAGCATACAAGAGAATTCAGGGATTAAAGAAGAAACTTTAATTTTTTACTTTCCAAGCCATCGTTCCAAGATGATCTTTGCAGCAATGGAATCGAGTTTACCATCTTTTTTATGTTTAAAGACACCCATTGTGAGCTCCTTGGCTTCAATACTTGAACTCTGTTCATCCTGATAGGCTACTTCGATATCTAGGTCAAGCAGTGAAACAAAATGTTTGATACGTCTTTCCATCTCTTCAGAACTTTCGGCATCTTTAGGTAGACCTACAATGAGCTTGTCTATCTCCCACTCCTTTAAAAAAGTCTTGACATCTCTTGCAGCTTGATTACGGTTTTTTCGCAGGATGGCATTTTGAGGTATGACGATCTTTCCATCGAGACAGATCGCTACACCGATACGTTTAAGTCCTACATCTATACTGGCTAATTTCATAGTGAAATTGTACCCAAACTTTTGTCATCTTCTCTAATCTTTTGGCTATAGTGTGATGTATATGTGATCATTAAAATGTAAGAGTAAATATAATACTTCTAAATAAGTAAAAAAATAAAATCCTTCGGTAGAATTGTAGTAGGGAAATGTCAGCATGGAGAATATTAAATTATGAAAATAAGGTAATATCGTATGCATTTTAAGAAGATAAGTATGGCCATGATAGGCTTAAGCAGTATCGGTTCTGCACAATCAATCACGGTTACAAATGTAGAAACTTTCTGGATGTGGGTTGCACTCTTTGCTTTGGGAATCGTGGGGATAACCATCTTGTTTTTTAACTCTCAACAAACTCAAAAGATGCAACAACTGCACCAATCCATATTGGACAAGCAGTTAGAGATGGAAAAAAAACAAATTCTCTTACTTACCAATATGAGTGAAAATATTCATGATATGGCAAAACAGGCACTTGAAAAAAGCCATCATTCTATAGATAAAACATCCAAATCATTTAATAATAAAGAAAAAATACTAGCGAATGTTGAAAATAGACTTTTAGATGTCACTAGTGACCTTATAGATTTTCTTAGGTTAAAGTCAAAGAAAATTGAGATAGTCAATGAAGAGTTTAATATTAATAACGTACTGAATGAGTTATCAGGGACGATCTGTTCACAATTTTCAGGGAGTAAAGTTGAACTTATTTTTGATATAGATAAAAATGTACCTCGGCGTTTAGTAGGAGATTCTCTTCATTTAGGACAAACACTTAAAAGTATACTTGAACACATTATGAATCAAGAAGATATAGATGAGGTCAAATTAGAGATGACCAAGTTTGATACTTTTGAAGAACAGGTAGAACTGCAGTTTCAGATTTCCGATGTAGGTAGAGGGCTTGATACTGAAGCGTTAGAAAATCTTTTTGTACCTTATTATGATGAAGAGACAAGCACATATGTAGGGCTTGGTCTTTTTGTTGCACATGAGTTAGTGGATATGATGAACGGTAAAATTTCTGTGCAGAGTATTGAAGGGAAGGGGAGTACCTTTACGCTTTCCTTGCCTTTTAATGTGGTGGAAAAATCAAATCAGAGAATGTACAGACTCCCAGAGAAAGTACTGATAGAAAAAAAAGTATTGATTGTAGACTCAAATTATAATTCTGCCCTGGCTGTGAAAAAAATGTTTGCCTATTTTAGACATGAAGTGACGGTGCTCTCTCAAGAAGAATTTATCAAAAATATTCCTAATTTAACCTCTTTTGATATCGTTGTTTTACATGAAAACCTTTTTAATCTCAGATTAGTCGAGTATCTGAAAAAAATTAAGATGGGCAAAGAACTTAAGGTGGTAGCACTCAATTCATTGCTTCAGTCCGATAAAAAGAGTTTTGTGCATGAAGTGATAGATACCCATCTCTTTAAACCACTTAATCAAGAGCGTGTGTTTGAAATGATCGTGAACATGTATAATATAAAAGTACCTGCATACATGGAAGAAGAGTATAAAGATGATGTACAGCAAATACAAATACATAAAAAAGATATCATCGAAACAAAAGGTGTTACGCAACACTCTTTTAAAGCTTTTTCAGGGAAAAACATCCTTATCGTAGAAGATAACATTATCAATCAAAAAGTACTTATAAGTTTACTGCACCATTCCGGTATGAGTATCAGTATCGCAAATAATGGACAAGAAGCAGTTGATATAGTAAAGGAAGGAAAGGTTACATTTGATTTAGTGCTTATGGATATCAATATGCCTATCATGGATGGGTATACAGCGACCCAAATGATACGTCTTGACAAGAAATTTGATGGCTTGCCTATCGTCGCATTTACTGCATTGGTCCTAGACAGTGAAATTCAAAAAATGTTCAACAGCGGTATCAATGCCTTTCTATCCAAACCACTCAATATAGGTAAACTTTATACAGCACTTTCTCTCTATCTCTCCGATACAGTTGCAGATGTTCCGAAAGAAAAAGATATTGAATCAAAAGAAGAAATGACCTATGAGGGACTAGATATCCAAAAGGGTATTAAACGCGCCAGTAACAGTGAAGCACTTTATATCGAAGTGTTGAAGGAGTTTAACACAGCCTATGGGAACAGTGATGAAATTTTTGTTAAATTGATAGAGGAACACCGCTATGAACAGGTCAAAATGTTATGTATAGATATGAGAGGATTGACTGGCACGATCTGTGCGGATGAGATGCATGCCTTAGTGACAGAGATACTCCAACAAATTCTTTATAAAAAGTTTGATCTACTTGTCAATTTTAGAGAGAGATATATATATGAGATACAAAAATTAAGACGTACTATTGATAAATATATTTCTGCTGCTTAACAGGTGCTAGAGCTAGATTCCATTAACGTATCTCTGCAATAAAAGCATCTTTTTGAATCTGTTTTTTGATTTTTTCTAACAGTTCGACTGCATCAGATCTTTTTCTGTAGGGTCCTATGAGAAGTTTTGAGATCTGTTGACCCTTGATAGGAAATGCAATGAGTTTATAGTGATATCCAGCTCTTGTAATTTTATGAAGCAAAGCATCTTGTGGTTTTCCAGAAAAGGAACCTACTTGTATATAAAAGTTACCTAAGCCATGTTTTTTGGTTACTTTAGGCAAGTTAGTGACTCTAGAAACTTTGGCTTTTACAGTTTCTTTTGTTTTCCACGGTTTTGCATCATCCATTGCAATCTTTTCTTTTTTCTCAGGTAAATATCGGCGACAGACGCGTAGTCTTTTTTTATAATAGGGAGAAGTGTTTAGATTAGAATATACAATTTCATATTCGGTGGTACTTGCATGTGTAAACCAACCGTTACCCAGATACATACCTACATGGGTGATTTTTCCTTTGGGGTTTTTGTCTGTGTCAAAGAATATAAGGTCACCATAGGCTAACTCATGCATTTTTATCTGCTCACCATTTTTAGCCTGTTCTCTGGCAACACGAGGTATCTCTATACCCATACTTCCATACAGATAGTAAGTAAATCCAGAGCAGTCAAACTGATTTGGTCCTTCCTCTGCCCAAACATAAGGCTTTCCTTGGAGTTCTTTCACCATTTTGTCAAGATTTTTTTTACTTGGTTCGTACTTTATCATAGGTTTTTTAATCGCATAATTTGGATTTTTAGGATGAGGGTCGGGTTTACATGCATTAAGCAGTAGTAAGAGTGTAAAGGTTAAAGAGAGATAGATGATTTTTTTCATACTATTCGTTAGATTCATTTAAAATTTCTTTCATCAACTATTTAGCTTGGTACAGCTTTTTTAGGCAGTTTCATCCCCGGTTGCCATGGTGTCGTATAGCGTGAACTTGTAATTTCCATCTTTTGCAAGGGGACATCACAGTTCATATATTTAGCCCGCTCATCTTCACTCAAATAGCGTTTACACACTTTCATGCGTTTGACGTAGATGGGTTCTTTTTCAAAGTGACTGACGGTGACCTTTCTCTCTTTGCTACTGGCATGTGCAAACCATCCATCACCAAGATAGATACCTACATGATTGATAGTTTTACTTCTTTTGTTTGGAGAACCAAAGAAGATGAGATCGCCGTAATGTAAGTTTTCAAATTTCACATGTTTACCCATTTTTGCCTGTTCTCTTGCTACACGAGGGATATCTATCCCCATAGATCCATAGATATTATAGGTGAGTCCGGAACAATCAAAAGCATAAGGCCCTTCTTCTGCCCAGACGTAAGGTTTTCCAAGATAAGCGTAGAGTAGCTCTTGAATGTTATTTCTGTTGGGGCTACAGGTTTTTTCAGGTTTGATGATGTCATAATTTGGGTAACTGTAGGGTTTTTTCTGTGCGCACCCGTTAAAAATAAACAGGGATGAAATGAAGAGTAAAATATATGCCCATCTAACTTTCATAGGTACACCTTTCTAAAGTATTAACATCGCATCCCCATATGAGAAAAATCTATACTTTTTCTCTATGGCCTCTTTATATAAGTCTAACGTTTTTTTTCTTCCGATAAAAGAAGAGACAAGCATGATAAGTGTGCTTTTAGGTAAATGAAAATTGGTGAGTAGATAGGTGACTCTTTGAGGCGGATTGGAAGGATTTAAGAAAAGGTCACACTCTCCGTGTGTTTTTTGGGTTCGCGCATAATACTCGATCGTTCTAGTTACTGTAGTGCCTATGGCCAATACGGGCGTTTCACTGTCTAAGACTTTGGCAGATGTTTCAGGAATATCAAAATATTCTGAATGCATAGGATGATCCAGTATCTTTTCAGCCTCTACAGGTTTAAAGGTTCCTGCCCCCACATGAAGCGTGACTTTATGTGTCTTATGTCTCTTTTCCAATGCGACAAAAAGTTCAGGGGTAAAATGAAGTGAGGCAGTAGGGGCTGCAACAGCACCTGCCTTTTTGGCAAAGAGCGTTTGATAGTCTGTCTCATCTTCTTGATTGTCTTCTCTTTGCATATACGGCGGCAAAGGGATGTGTCCTATCTTGTCTAAAACCAGGACCAGTTCTTCAAAGCGAATCTCTTTGCCATGATGAGAAAACGTAACGATACGTGAACCGTCATCATTCAATCCGGTCACTGTAGCCATAAGTTCATCATCAAATAAAAGTTCCGTCCCTATTTTGACTTTACCACGGATAAGTACAAGATAGTGGTGCGCATCCAATGGTTTATTAAAAAGAAGTTCTACCTTCCCTCCTCTTTGATTATCTGGAGATCTCTTGTGTCCAAAGATACGTGCTTTAATGACGCGTGTATCATTGAGAAAGACATCACACTCTTGAGGTAGAAATTCCAGTAAATGTCGAAAAGTGGTATGGGTAACGGTGTCTGTCTTCCTATCATAAACCAGAAGTTTTGCATGGTCTCTTGGATGAACAGGCGCAGTGGCTATGAACCCTGCGGGGAGTTCATAGTCATAATTTTTTGTCAGAAGTTCTTCATTCATAGGAAGGATTATAGTTTACTCTCAGCAATTTCTTCATCTGCTTCTTCATCCTCATCTTCAATGTGTGGGTTGACCATACGTACGATAAGAATAGACAGACCATAGAGGAGTACAAGCGGTGCAGCCATT
>ENA-OVOD01000017-OVOD01000017.1-sediment-metagenome-genome-assembly--contig:-NODE-17-length-19545-cov-3.879546_pt1 | contig 19545 bp, 18 predicted proteins | sample MGYA00250097_ERZ650218 | MGnify/ENA primary metagenome ERZ650218 (study PRJEB26732, sample SAMN07278952) | sediment metagenome | biome: marsh; feature: saltmarsh; material: sediment | place: USA... | reverse complement strand
ATGGCAGTCCTATGAAGAAAAAAGCGATAACCGCTGTAGCATCATTCCCCAAAGATTCGCCCTCTATCAACACTTTAATATCATGCCCGATACCTTTAAAGCGGGAAAGTACCGACTGCACACTCACTGCATCCGTAGCCATGTTGATCGCAAAGAGTGAGACGTAAGCGCCAAGTGTCAGTCCTTCAAAGATCCCGAAGTAGTACATACTCGCTCCAGCAGTAATAGAGAGAGCCACCGCGATCACTGCCAAATAGAAGATACTCCAGCCATGTTTTTTGATGTCACTAAAGTGCAAATGTAAAGCATCACCCATAAAGATAAGAGGGATACACAACAAAATGATCGTATCAAAATAGTGTGGAAGGTCTATCGGTACAGCCATAGGTACATAAGTGTAGATCACATAGGAACCTATAAGCAATAAAAAAACCGAAGGTATCTTGAATTTGTTGGCTAAGGCATCTGAAAAGACAACTAGCCCCAGTATAGTGATAAGTATGATCTCTGGTGCGAAACTATGCATTATTTTCCTTTAATAGTGTTATTTTAAAAGCTTTTTCAATTCAGGTAGACTTCGATAGCCTTTTTGACATATCATGTGTCCCTCTTCATCAATGACAACCACCGAAGGAAATGCATTGGCTCCCATAGAACGTGCTTTTGCGAAATCATGTTCCATCAGAAGCTGTGCTCTGTCACTTTCAAAGAACGTTCTAAATGCTCTTTTATCTGACTCTGACCTATGCAGTAAATGACGTAAAACCTCTTCGTTTGTAATGTCTTCGGCTCTGGTATAAAATGCTTCTTGTATCGTATGCAAATAGGCAAAAGCATTTTGCATCCCGAAAAGTTCTCTTACAGTTATCACTGCTTTGCAAGCCGGGTACGTGTCGTAGTCAAAAAACTCTTTTTCAAATAAACTGTCTGAAAATGCTTGTCCTGTGCTTTGTGAGACTTGTTTCCAATGTCCTTTTAAATACGCTTTTGAATCCTCATTCCAAGGCATTTCACCTTTGCTACGTAAACCACCTAAGACCAAGGAGAATGTATATTCATCATTCATTTCAGTATGCAGCTCTTCTATCACAGGTGCAAATCCCCAACACCATGAACACATGGGGTCAAGCACAAAGATCAACTCTTTTTGCATTTTAAAACAGGGTACCACTGTCGTTCGAAACAGGAGTCAAAGGCACTTTTCGTTTAGGATGTAAAGGATCCTCTTCTTCAACCGTTTCTTCTTCAGAAACCGGGTCCTCATCGATCTTGATCATAGGTGCATATCCTATCTCTCCATCTTCAGGATCGATATCTTCTGTGATCTCCATCTCTTCTTCTAAGAGTTGGTCATATTCATCATAAGTTTGTACTGTTTTTTTATGACTGTCAGGCAGTGGAGAGTTTTGTGTGTAAAGTTCTGATTTACCCTGATACTCACCTCTAAATACACCCTCAGGTATATCAAACGTCCGTTTTGTTTCAGGATATAACTCTAATAATTTTTTATAGTAAAAAGAAAATGCAGGTGCAGCCAATGCACCTCCTGTCGCTCCGCGTCCTATGCGTGTATTGTCATCTCGACCGAACCAAACAATGGTTTCAATCGTTGGAGAGTACCCGCAGAACCATGCATCGATATTGTTATTGGTCGTTCCCGTTTTACCTGCAAGTTCTATGCCTTCTACTCTTGCATTTCTACCTGTACCTCTTTTAACGACATCCATCAAAACATCTGTCATCAAGTAAGCCTGTTCAGGCGTGGTAAAATCTTCTATCTCTTTAGGACGTGTTTCATAGATCACTGCACCCTCTTTAGAGATGATCTTACTTACAAGTCTTGGCTCTATCATATGACCTTCATTCGCAAATACTGAAAATATCTGTGCCATTTTCAGTGGACTTAACCCAAGATTACCTAAGGCTATGGACATATCTCTAGGGATATGCGGCACATCTAAAAATGCCAATCTTTTACGGATCGTACTCACACCCAGATCAGATACTAGGTTAATTGTCGCAAGGTTACGTGAATGTACCAATGCCTCTCTGAATGAAACAAATCCTTTAAAGTCACGTTCATAATTCTTAGGTGCCCAAATTTTTGGTTTACCATTCTGATAATACTGGAAGGTTCTTGCCAAGTCTGTCAAAGGACTTGCAGGATTGTAACCCATGTCTAATGCTGTTTGATAAATAAATGGTTTGAATGCAGATCCAGGTTGACGCTTTGACTGTGTCACACGGTTATAGGCAGATTTTTCATAATCTGCCCCGCCGACCATCGCTAAAATATCACCTGTTTTACTCTCTACCGCTACAAATGCGGTATTTAATGTAGAAGTTTCTGCTTTCTCTTTATATTTTTTGAGTGCTTTCTTATAGGCAAAATCCACCGCCTCTTTTGCAATGGCTTGCTGTTTCATATCTATAGTCGTATAGATCTCATACCCACCGGTACGGATGTCACCCAATTTCCCTTTAAACCGTCTCAGTACTTCATCTACTATACCAGGTGCTATATTTTGTGTTAAAGAGGTCCTATGGACTTCAGGGGATTCTTTTACTGCCTTAAGATAATCACTTTGTGTGATCCACCCTATACTTTTCATACGGTAGAGTACATTGTTGGCACGATCTAAAGCACGTTTGTAGTGTTTAAGTGGGTTATAAAAACTCGGTGCATTTGGTAACCCTACTAAAATTGCTGCTTCTTTGAGTGTCAACTCATGAAGCTCTTTATGAAAGTATCCGTTTGCAGCGGTTTTGACACCAAAGTAGTTATTTCCATAAGATATCTCATTGAGGTATCGTTCAAGGATATCTTCTTTACTTAACTCATGTTCGATCTTCAGTGCCAAAATGGCTTCTTTGATCTTACGTGCAAGTTTCTTTTCGTTTGAGAGTATTTTATTCTTGATAAGCTGTTGTGTCAGCGTACTTCCACCCTCAACAAAGGCACCTGCTTGTATATCTTTGACTATCGCTCTGAGGATCGCATCCGGGTTCACCCCATTATGCTCAAAGAACTGTGTGTCTTCCATCGCCACAAGCCCTTCAACAAGAAATCCTGGAATTTCGTCATAACGTGCATAAAGACGGTGTTGGTCTTTAAAAACATAGGCAAGTTTCTCACCATTTCTGTCATAAATAATAGAAGAAGTTTCTGGCTTATAGTTAATAAGTTTATCTGCATCTAAAGATATCTCTTCATAGGCATAAATAAAAGCTGCAGTCAATGCCACGCCAAATAGCATTGCTAAGATAATAGAACCTTTTACTAAACTGTTGAACACACAGACCCTTTATAATTCATATATTTTTTATTTATTGTACCGTGTTATGGCTAATGAGTGCTAACGCATGCCTGATCTTCTTCACAGAGACACCCAAATTCAGTATCACCCTTATGATAGGTTTTTCCACCGTAGGCTGACGTATAGCTCCTACCAGATACCCTTGCGCCATCAACCCTTTTTGCACAAACAATGCATGTTCATTACTTGGCATCTCTATAGGTACAATAAGACTTTGACAGTCTGTACCCAACTGTTTTCTTACCGCCATCTGTCGTTCGAGGATCTTCTTTGTATATTTTTCTGCATTTTTACGTATATGTTTGACATTGACCAACGCCAATGCTGTATCGAACACAGAAGGCGCTGTAGAGTAGATAATCGGTTTTGCTCTGTTTACCAAGAAACTTATCACATTTTTGGAAGCCAAAATATATGCTCCATAAGAACCATAGGCTTTACCAAGTGTCCCCATCTTTATATGTCTCTCATTGATGGTAATGCCATAATGCTCAAAAATACCCAATAGATTGGGTCCGAGCACTCCCGCACTGTGTGCTTCATCTACGATCAGCAGTGCTTCAACTTCATCGGCAATGTCAAATATCTCTTTCTTACAAAGATCACCACCCATAGAGTAGACACCTTCGACTGCGATGATCTGTCTTTTGGCCGGATATGCCGCCAACTTTTCTTTTAGATCATCCACATCATTATGAGAAAAAGTCACCACCCTGTCTCCCAAAAGTTGTGAAGCCATCACACCAGAGGCATGGTACTCTTCATCCATGAACAGCATATCCCCTTTACGGACCAATGCTTCTATAAGTGCCATATTTGCCAAAAACCCGGAACCTACTACAAGTCCCTCTTCAAAACCATTGTACTCTGCCATGGTCATCTCAAAGATCCTATGTATAGGATGATAACCATTCACGAGCATACTGGCCTTGGAACTAACTGTCTCATATTCATTCACCAGTTTTACTGCTTTTTTAAACTGTTTTTTCTTTTGTGACAAACCCAGATAATCATTCGAAGCCAGATCATCCAATCTGTCATCAAAAAGCTTACGCTCTCTAAATCGTCCCGCTTTCTTAAGGGCTTTTAATTCGTTTTCATACATTTTAACTTCCAACCTTTATCCATGGCAATAGTGTTTCTACCTGCAGTCCCATCGCTGTACTTTCATACCCATCTACAGACTTGATGTACTTTTTGCAAAAACCTTCGACCATACATCCTCCTGCTTTACCCTGCCATAGACCACTCTCAAGATATCTTTCCAGATCCTCTTCTTCAAACTTTGAAAAATGATAATGCGTGGCAGAGATATCTGAAAAAGCAAGGCTCTTTGACTTATAATGAGCAGAAGAGATGATAGAGATAGTCGAACCGCTTTGTATGTTCAAGATGCGTCTTGCATCTTCCACATTTTTGGCTTTTCGCAAGATAGTGCCATCAGCCGCAGCGATGACTGTATCTGCACAAAGCAAAGGGTTATCCAAGCCAAACTTGCGAATGGCTGCATCCAACTTACCTTTACTTGCGGTATAGACAAAATCTTTTGCAATGGGTGTGGTAATCTGTTCTTCATCATACTCTACTGACTTTTGCATAAAATCGATGCCAAAGTTATGGAGAAGCAACGCCCTGCTTTCAGAAGATGAACATAGATAGATCATTACAGCCCTCTAAGAGATACACCTAACCATAATGCTACTATGCCTAACACAATATTGATCGGTAAAAGTAAATGAGGAATGAAACTCATCTGGGATTTAGCAAGTGCAACTTCACCTTGTGAAAATAACTTCCATGCTTTTGCACGTTTGATATACATATAAATGTAATTGATCGCCATGATCGTCCAAATGATCTCTTTAGAAAGAAAAAGCGATTTTAAATCCCCATGGTGCCCACCTGTAGCTATCGCCATCATCAAACCTGTGACAAATAAGATCGCAATAAAAAGCATAACAAGATTAAAGAGTCTGCCTGTGATCTGCAAGGTGATGCCTAATCTCTGCTTAGGTTCCAACATAGCTGACTTGACTTCGTTTTGCAACATCTCTGCTGCAGTCACGCCACCTCGCTGAATAACGGGATGGACTGCTATACGGATCGCAATCATACCGCCTACCCAGATAAAAGCAGAAAGCACATGTAAAAAAACGATCAAATGTCCATAGTGATTAAAGAATTCTGTCATATTAATTCCCGCCTTCTAACACTTCACTCAAATAGACTTTTGCCTCTTCTAACGCTGTAGTGATCTTACTTGGATCTTTTCCGCCTGCCTGTGCGAAGTCAGGGCGTCCACCACCACCACCGCCAACGATAGGAGCGATCGACTTGATCCAGTCGCCTGCTTTGATCGGTGTATTTTTAGAGCCTGCAGCCAGCATCACTTTTTCACCTTTTTTCATAAAGAGCATTACAGCAATATTCTCATATTTATTTTTGAGTTCATCGATCATGGTTTTAATGTCACCATTTTCGACTTCTTCTACAATGACATTTACGCCATTGACTTCAACTGCACTCAACTCTTTTTGACTGCTGCTCATTGCTGAAGCCAATTCACCTTTAAGTGTTTTCACCTGCTCTTTGAGTTTCGCGATACCTGCTATCGGATTTTGAGTTTTGAGTTCAGTTTTAATATCAGTTAGTTCATCTCTTAATGCATTTACAGCTTCTCTTGCAGCATTGCCACAAACAGCTTCTATACGTCTTACACCGGCACTTACACCACTCTCTTTAGTGATCATGAAAAGGCCTATCTGAGCAGCATTTTCTACGTGTGTACCACCACATAACTCTATGGAGTCTCCGGCAAAACTTACTACGCGTACTTCATCACCATACTTTTCGCCAAAGAGTGCCATAGCACCAGAGTTCTTAGCTTCATCGATAGACATCACTTCTGTTTTACCTGGGATAGCTCTAGATATTTTATCGTTCACCCATGCTTCCACTTTAGCGATCTCTTCTGCCGTCATTGCCTGTGGATGAGAAAAGTCAAATCGCAATCTTTTGTCGTCATTGAGTGAACCGGCCTGCGCGATATGGTCTCCCAATATCTCTCTCAGCGCTGCATGAAGCAAGTGTGTTGCAGAGTGATGTTTCTCTATCTCAGCACGCCTGTTATCAACTATAGCCTCTACCTCATCACCAACACTCAACTTGCCTTTGACTTCAGAAAGGTTCATCTCTAAGAATTTTCTCGTATCAAGTACTTTTACATCGGTATTAAGTGTTCCTCTATCACCTGTTTGTCCACCTGACTCAGCATAAAATGGTGTTTTATCAAGGAGGACCCAACCTTTACCCTCGATGCTCTCTACCTGTTTAAAGTTGTCATCTAACAGAGCCAATACTTTTGCTTTTGCAGTTGTACTTTCATAGCCTACAAACGCGTTGATATCAAACTGTTCTTTTAGCGCCTTAAAATCGCCTGTAGTTGTAGCATCACCTGTACCTTTCCAGTTAGCTTTAGACTGCGCTTTTTGTGCTTCCATCTTTGCATCAAATGCATCAATATCCAGCTTGATATTTTTTTCACGAAGCATATCTTCCGTAAGATCAAGCGGGAAACCATAGGTATCGTAAAGCTTAAATGCGACTTCACCGTTAAAGACATCTTTAGTATTTTTCAACTCTTCATTAAAGAGTTTTATCCCTGCTTCGATCGTATCAAAAAAACGCTCTTCTTCCATTTTCATAGATGTTTTAATCGCTTCAGATCTACTTGGGAGATAATCATACTGTTCACCCATGAGATCCACTAATGTGTCAACCAGTTTATACATGAATGGTTCACGTAACCCAAGTAGGTATCCATGACGGATAGCACGACGCATGATACGACGAAGTACATATCCGCGTCCTTCTTTGTCAAAGTTCACTCCCTGAGCAAGTAAGAAAGAGACTGAACGTAAGTGATCTGCGATAACACGGTAAGAAGCAGAATTAGGTGCTTCAAAGTCATATGGTGCACCTACAAGTTCACCTATTTTTTCAAGGAAAGGCATAAAGAGTGAAGAATGGTAGTTGTTTAACTTACCCTCTTTAATGGCAACCACTCTCTCTAGTCCCATACCTGTATCGATACTAGGCTTAGGCAGTGGCGAGAGTGTTCCAGTTTCATCACGGTAATACTGCATAAATACCAGGTTCCATATCTCTAAAAACCTGTCACCCTCTCCACCCATTTTGTCTTCTGGACCATTGAAGTTCTCTTCACCTTGGTCATAGAAGATTTCTGAAGAAGGACCACAAGGACCGGTATCACCCATCTGCCAAAAGTTATCTTTATCACCAAAACGCAAGATACGATCTGCTGCTATATGTTCTTTCCATAGCTCTTCAGCTTCATCATCGCTATCATGTACAGTCACCCAAAGCTTGTCTACAGGAAGGTTCAAATACTTCTCATCAGTAATGAACTCCCATGCATAAGCAATGGCCTCTTTTTTAAAGTAATCAGCAAAAGAGAAGTTCCCCAACATTTCAAAAAGTGTATGGTGACGTGCTGTATAACCGACATTGTCAAGGTCATTGTGCTTTCCACCCGCTCTTAAACAGGTTTGTGAAGAGGTAGCACGAGGTATCTCAGGGATAGGTGCTTCACCTGTAAAAATGTTCTTGAACTGTACCATACCTGCATTGGTGAACATAAGTGTCGCATCGTCTGGTACGAGTGGTGAAGATGGTATAAGCTGATGCCCTTTGCTTTGAAAAAAGTCTAGAAATTCTTTTCTGATATCCATGATAAAATGATCCTAAAATTGTGTTGTATAAATTGATGGTATTTTAGCTAAATTGTGGTTATTGGCAGGTAAAGAAGAAAGTTTAACGATAGTATCCCCCTAAAAGAGGGGTGATAGTATCAAAATCATTGAATCTTAAAGGTAAAATACACAGCGATCATTAGCATCATAATCAAAACTGCCATCCCATATACCATCATCATATGTACTACCTACACCAAAATATAAACATTCATAATCTATACCATTTTTTCCATTATCCAAATCATCTACTATATATATAAAATCATCTACATAAATATCATACGGATCAGTGCCATAAAGTCCAGTAAAATCAAATGTACAATCCTCACCTGGATAAAATGAAAATTCCCCATTATCTTGTGTAGTGCCCCAATCCACCATAGACTCACAAATATAAGGAATATACTGATAAGGAGAACCTTCATCATCTACTAAAAACAGTGTTGTTAATCCATCATTATAGTTACTACTTCCTCCACCACAACCACTTAATAAAACTGCCGATAGAATAGATATCATTAGCATCATAAACTTTTTCACAATAAACCCTTTTTCTTTTAATTTAAAAAATTCTACACCAGAATTGTGTTAGATTTGTGTCAATAACGCAGCGATCTTTTCACTACCGTTTTTTTCAACGATCTCCATAAGCCCTCTGCTTTTATCTGACAAGTTTTCATCCAACAGCCCCAAGACTTTTTCAGTATCTATCTCATTTTCTCTCATGATCCATGCAAGGTCTTTTTCGACCAAGAACTGTGCATTATAAAATTGATGATCACTTGCCGCATACGGGTAAGGAATGAACAAAGTAGGTAGAGCCGTAGCAGAGAGTTCCCACAGTGTTGAAGCACCCGAACGTGCTATGGCAAGATCTGCTTCCTTCATATAGTCTGCAAGTTTGTCCGTAAAACCGAACACTTCTGCCTCTATATCCAGGTCATCATAGGCTTTTTGTACTTCATCAATATTGTTTTGACCCGCCTGATGGATGATCTTGATCCCTCTCTCTTTAAGCTTCGGTGCTATCTGCAAAGCCAATCTGTTGATAGCTTTTGCCCCTTGAGACCCTCCCAAAAAGATGATCGTTCCGACCTTATCCCGTATGCGGGCATTATCAAAAAATATTTGCTTGATCGGATATGCTTTAATGGGACTCTCTTCAAGATATGAAGAGATGAATGCTTTGGCATGAGGTTTGAGTAGTTTGTTGAGCGAACCCAGTGCAGCATTTTGCTCATGGATGACCAGTGGGATGCGCAAGATCTTGGCTGCAAACGCAGTGGCTGCAGCAGAAAAACCACCCACTGAAAAGACCACTGTGGCCTTATGTTTCTTTAAAAGTTTGATGGCTTTCATCGTTGCTTTGAACATCATAAAGAGTGATTTTACTTTACCTAAAGCTCCCTGGTTTACCACGCCACGTGTTTCAAAGAAGTATTTGTATGCAAAGTCATCATCATCTTCAAACCACTGTCTGTCTTGTCCTTTGGTTGAACAGATATAGATCAGTTCTTCATCTTTCAAATGTTCTTTAACCGCTTTGATGATGGCCAAATGTCCACCAGTTCCGCCACCTGTCATCACAATACTCATCTAATTCTCCCCTGACTGTCTCTTGGTACCTTTTTAGATACCATCAACACCATTCCTATACCGATGCACGATGCCCAGATATGTGATCCACCATAGCTTAAGAACGGTACAGCAATTCCTTTAATAGGTGTGATCCCTGAGATACCATAAGAGTTAAGAATAAATGCCAATGAGATCAGCAACCCTACCCCTATAGAAAAAAGATAATACATAGGGTTTTTTACTTTTGAAGCGATCTTGAAAATACGAAATACAATGAATAAGATTGTCAGTGTCACCAAAATAAGCCCTAAAAACCCTAACTCTTCGGTGATTCCCGCCAAAATAAAATCTGTATGCACTTCACTTAAATACCCCAATTTAAACTGACCATTGCCCAGACCTTGTCCCCAAAAGCCACCATTATGAATGGCATTGAGAGAATTAGATATCTGATAAGGTTCTTTTCCTACTTCTATACGAAGATTTTGAACCGATTCAAAAGGTAAAATAGAGAGTATATTGTCTTGTACTGTTCCCCACCAGCTTTTGATCCGTGCCATACGGTGAGGTGCTAGAAAGATGAGTGCTACGAAGGCCAATAAACCACCAGAAAGCAGTGTTAAAAAGAACTTCCAGGAGCTCCCAATAAACAAAAACAATACCATGAGGGTCGCGCCCAATACCACCACTTGACCTAAATCTTTTTGAAATACAGCAATGATAACGACTGCCACCATAAACACAAAAAGATATGGTGTGAAAGTACGTACTTCTTCCCAAAACTGCATTTTCGTTTTATGCAGTAATTTACGAGAAAAACTCCATGCCAAAAAGAAGACGAACCCTACTTTAAAGAATTCAACAGGGGCAATAGACATGGGACCTACACGTATCCATCGTTTGGCACCTCCTACTGCTGTTACAAGGGAAGATGGTAAAAACTGCATAGCTATCATCAAAATAAAAAAGAGGACAAATAGTAACAATCCTATGCGTGAAAACCATTTGTCCGGATCCATTTGACTTAAAAGAACCATCGTTCCAAAGCCTATAAAAACAGCCATACTTTGCCGTATAAAAAAATGAAAGTCTCCATAATCAAAATGCAGTACGGTATACGCAGAGAGAGAATAGCTCATCACTAATGAAAGTGTTAAAAGTGCCATGACACCTGCGAGAAGGGGTTTGTCTATCATATCATATTCTCTTTCTTTTATTCATCAGTATTTTATCAGATTTAACAGATAACTTTGATAAAATTACACTCTATTAAGAGGGAAATATGAATACAAGAGCTAAAGATCAGTATAGTGAGGCACTAAATGCCGAATCATAAAGAAATACAAAATAAAGCAATACATCAAAGAAAGAACAAAATTTCTTTTCTTTTTTTACTCTTATTGCTTGCTATGGGTATATTCTTATTTTCGGTACTGAAAACCATCTCCTCAGACAGACGTATTCCCAGTCACAATACTACTATTTATGACCGTTCATTTCGCGGATCTATCATCTCTGAAGATGGTTATACACTTAGCAGTTCAGAAAAAACCTATCAGGCAGTCGTACGCGGAGCGAGTATAGATCCTGACAAAAAAGCACTTTTTGTCAAACTCTTCAGTATCTATAGTGGTATCCCTGAAAAAAAGATTCTTAAAAAGTTTAAAAATCGTAAAGGTAAAGAGATCAAAGGCAATATTATCCTCTCTAAAACCATTAATGCACGTTCTGCGATGCAGCTTAAATCCCTTGCTTATAAATTACGAAAACTGGATGTCTTTCAGTCCATCAAAACCCGTAGTGGCATAGAGGTTCTCTATGGCTTAGATATCATAGAAAATGGTGAGAGCAGACGTTTCCCTCTTGGTGATGTTTTAAGTCCTATATTAGGCTATGTAGGTGATGAAAGTGATGGTAGGTACACGCGCCCCTTAGGGAAAAAAGGTCTTGAGCGTGCGTATGAAAAACACATTACCTCAAAGAAAAATGGGTATTTCCGAGGGAAGCGTGATGTTGTGGGTGCAGTCATCCATGACAAGAACAGTATTAAAATACAACGTGTAGACGGGCTGGATCTTCATCTCAACATTCCTCTTGCTTTGCAAAGACGTGTTGAACTTATGATAGACCAAATGAAACTCAGCATTGATGCTGATGAGATCATCGTCGGCGTGATGGAGAGTGAGACAGGTAAAGTACTGAGCATGGCAAGTTCTGAACGCTACGACCCATCGCACATCAAGCAAAAAGATATTCCTGCACTTGTGCCAAAATTTACAGAATACCCTTATGAAGCAGGTTCAGTACTTAAACCGTTTACGATCGCAATGGCACTTGACAAAAATAGAATTACCCCTGACACATTGTTTAAGACAGGATATAAAAGATTTGACATTACAGGGGGACAGAGTGTCAGTGATGATGATTATTTTGAGTCTCTACCCGTAACAGATATCGTCGTACACTCTTCCAATATCGGTACCTCTCAAATTTCATGGCTACTTACCGGTAAAGAATTTAGAGAAGGTTTACTCAAGTTTGGCATCGCCCAAAAGACAGGGATAGACCTCTCACGTGATCTACCTGGTTCTCTTAAATCTCTTAGATTACTCGATCATAAAATGCATAGAGCAAACTCTTCATTTGGCTATGGTATGATGGTGACATTCACCCAACTGCTTAAAGCCTATTCGGCTTTTAACAATGATGGCTTAGCCATTACGCCTCGTTTAGTAGATTATTTGCAAGATGCAAAAGGCAAGCACTATACCCTTCCTCCTAAAATTGGAAATATGCAAGCCGTCAGTAAAAAAGCTGCCAACCAAATACATGATATCCTTTTAGAAGTGGTCAAACGTGGTACGGGTGTCAAAGCACAGTACCCAGGCTTAGAAGTCGGGGGGAAAACAGGAACAGCGCACATCGCTAAACATGGTCGTTATGTGAGAGAGTACCACAGTAGCTTTTATGGTTTTGCCAACGACAAAGAAGGGCATAAATATACGATCGGAGCATTGGTGATACGTGCTAAAAAACCTTATAAATACTTTGCATCACAATCAGCAGTACCTACATTCAGAAGAATACTGGACATACTTGTAGAGTTGGATTATCTGAAACCTGAAGGCGGACTGGAAATTGCCAGTCCGGAGATCAAAGTAGAACCAAAAACACCGCCCAAGATCATGCAAGAACCCATAGTAGAACAAAAAACAGAAGAGAAAAAAGTGACTGTAAAGCCGGAAGCCAAACCTAAACCTTCCGTAAAAGAACTTTTTAAACTTGAACCCAAGACCGAACCGAAACCAGTCAACATAAAGCCTGCAAAAGAGAAATCAACACAAGAACTTTTTGAAGATCTGTTTTAGATCCAAAGATTATCGATCAATCTGGGTTTGCCTACCCATGCAGCAACAAGAATGATCGTATTTCCTATCTCCACTCTGTCAAGTGCATTAAATTCTCTATCAACGATCGCTACATACTCAACCTGATCCGTCTCTTCAAGCACGACCAGCATCTCTTTTTTGATCACTTCAACATTGAGTTCGCCTGCCATTACCATCTTGGTTGCACGTTTGAGTGAACGGGCAAGAGAGAGTGCACGCGTTTTTTCGTCTCCTTGTAAGTACACATTACGACTACTTAAAGCCAATCCATTGTCATCTCTTATAATGTCACAAGGAATGATATTCACATCCATAAAATAATTTTTGACCATTTGTGTAATAAGAGCCAACTGTTGTGCATCTTTTTTCCCAAAGTAGGCATTCGTTGCACCACTGAGATTGAGCAATTTCATGACCACTTGCAGCATACCATCAAAATGCCCGGGACGTTTTTCACCTTCCAAAATATACCCACGAATAGCTGGTGCCCCTATACTCAGTTCATCCTTTTCATACATCGCATCAATTGCTGGCATAAAAAGTATATCTACACCTGCCAATTTACATATCTTTGTATCTGCTTCCTCTTTACGGGGATACGCATCTAAATCTTCTCCTTCCAAAAACTGTGTAGGGTTGACGAAAATGGAAACGATGAGATGATCATTCTCTTTTTTTGCTTGCTGTATGAGTGAGAGATGTCCATGATGTAATGCTCCCATTGTAGGAACAAAACCTATAGAACCCGATAATCTGTTTTTTGCTTCCTGTAAAGCCTCTATTGTCCGAACGATAACCATCTCTAACCTCATATTTCACTATATTTTGATAAAATCATATCAAAATTACACTAGGTTTTTACTATGGATGCATACGAATACAGCGAATTACTCAAATCACTTACTATTAAAATGGACAATATTAAAAATATTGTAAAACCTGACGAGTTGAAAGAAAGACTAAAAGAGATAGAAGAGATGCAGCAAGATCCTGATTTTTGGAACGATGCGGCCAATGCAGGAAAGATCTCCCAAGAAAAAACCAAAGCTGAACGTATATTGGCTACCTATAATAATGCCTATGATGCAGTGCATGACGCCAGTGAATACTTTGAACTTTCTAAATCAGAGAATGATGAAGAGACCCTGGAGATGCTCTATGAAGATGCTGAAAATTTAGAAGAAAGTACCAATGCATTGGAAGTACAGATGATGCTCAGTGGGGAACATGACGGTGCTAATGCCATCGTCTCTATACATCCGGGAGCTGGCGGAACGGAATCACAGGACTGGGCTAGTATGCTCTACCGTATGTATCTGCGTTGGGCAGAAAGACATGGATTTAAAGTCGAAAGCCTTGACTATCAAGCTGGAGAGGAAGCAGGTATCAAAGATGTCTCTTTCATCATCAAAGGTGAAAATGCCTATGGCTACCTCAAAGTAGAAAATGGCATCCACAGGCTTGTCCGTATCTCTCCTTTTGATTCTAATGCCAAACGCCATACTTCATTTTCTTCAGTGATGGTTTCACCAGAAATAGATGATGACATAGATATCACTATCGAAGACAAAGACTTGAGGGTAGATACTTACCGTGCTTCAGGCGCAGGTGGGCAACATGTCAACAAAACTGAATCAGCGATCCGCCTCACACATATACCGACAAACATTATCGTACAGTGTCAAAATGACAGAAGCCAGCATAAAAACAAAGCTGCAGCGATGAAAATGCTCAAATCACGTCTTTATGAGTATGAGATGGCTAAAAAACAAGCTGTTTTGGATGGTGTAGAAAAGTCAGATATAGGATGGGGACACCAGATACGTTCTTATGTCATGCAGCCCTACCAACAAGTCAAAGATACAAGGTCCAACCAGGCCTTTACCAATGTAGATGCCATACTTGACGGTGATATAGACAAAATGTTAGAAGGTGTGCTGATCAGCCAAGCAAAGTAGAAAGAAAAAGTAAGTCTTTCTACTCTTCCTCTTCGTCCTCTTTTTTGAAATATTTAGAAATCGTTTTAGTTACAACGATCGCAGCAACAAAAGCCAAAATGATCATAGATGTCGTATAGAGTACGTTCATTAAATCTATGTTCATACTTTCTCCTTCAGTACTTTATCTTCGATCTTATACGCAACATCACAACGCGCTTCCATACTGTCATCATGGGTTACCAGTAAAAGTCCTGCACCTGTCTCTTTAATGTAATCTAACAGTACATCCATCACAAGTTCGGCTGTCTCTTTATCTAAATTCCCTGTCGGTTCATCGGCAAAAATAATACGAGGCTTTTTACTCAATACCCTTGCGATGGAAACACGCTGTTGTTGTCCTCCTGAAAGTTCACCTATCTTTTGTTTCATCAGTTCTTTGATCTCTAGTTTTTCAAGTATGGCATCATCTATTTTCTCAGCACTTAACATGCTGGCTACTTCAATGTTTTCCAGTGCACTCATACCTTTAAACAGATAATGGAACTGAAAGATGATCCCTATATCATAACGACGCAGTGCTTCAATAGCCTTATCATCAAGCGTGTAAAGATCTTTCCCTAACAGTGTAACACTGCCTTTATCAGGTTTGATAAAAGTTGAAAATATATGTAAAAGTGTAGACTTTCCACAGCCGCTTCGACCAATGATCGCTGCACTTTGTGATGGCTTTAAAGAAAAGTTTACATCGTGAAATAAAAGGGTATCAAAACCGTGGGAAATATTTTGCGCTTCCAATAAAGATTGGGACATCTGTTGCCTTTTAACTATTTTACAAGTGTGGATTTCGTTCCACTTCATGGCATATTTTAACATAAAAATATGATGGATAGTTTGAGAAAAAGAGGGAAAATATGAAAGAGTCTGTTCAAGCTGATTGCTCAAACAGAAAAAAAGAATAAGGGAAGACCCTTATCCCATTTGTGCAGCAACTTCAGCAGCGAAATCTTCTTCTGCTACTTCAATTCCTTCACCTACTTCTAGTCTTACAAAATGTACGATATCAGCAGAACCACCAGCAGCTTTTGCTTTCTCTTGAACGTATTCAAGAACAGTTTTGTTATCATCCATTACAAATTTCTGATCAAGAAGACATTGCTCTTGGTCAAGTGTCGTATTATCTGAGATAAATCTTTCGATCTTACCTGGAAGGATTCTGTCCCAGATCTTTTCAGGTTTACCTTCAGCTTTAAGCTCTTCTTTGAGAAGTGCTTCAGCTGCAGCCATGACTTCTTCAGTCAATTGGCTCATAGAGATATACTGAGGAATGTTCTTCAATGTCTTACCAAGTCTAGTAAGCTCTTCATTCTCTTTTTCGATAGCAATGATTCTACCTTTTGTCTCTTCTTCAACAAATGCAGGATCAAAATCTTTATAAGAAAGTGTACTTGGTGACATAGCCGCTGCGTGCATTGCAACTTCTTTGAGTACAGGAGTCATTGCTTCAGCTGTCTTAGCAGAGTCACACTTTGCTTCAATGATTACACCATTTTGGCCGTTAGAGTGAACATAACCGTTTACCGCTGTAGTTTCATCACCCTCAATCAATGCGGCTCTTCTTACATCAAGTTTTTCACCGATAACAGCAATTTGCTGTGAAAGATAATCAGAAAATGGCTCACCATTGATCGTAGAAGCATTGATAGCCTCTGCATCTTTAAGATCGTTGTCAAATGCATGATTTACAACTGTATTCATAAGTGCTTTGAATTTATCATTCTGTGCAACAAAGTCAGTTTGAGAGTTGATCTCAACGATTACTGCTTTATTACCTTCAACTTTAACGCCGATAGCACCTTCAGCAGCTACTTTTCCAGCTTTTTTAGCAGCAGCACCCATACCCTGATCTCTTAGCCATGCAACAGCTTTGTCCATGTCTCCATCAGCTTCAGTCAATGCTTTTTTACAGTCCATCATTCCTGCATCAGTCATCTCTCTGAGTTTTTTGATATCTTTAGGTCCAAAGTTTGCCATGATTACGCCTCCGCCAATTCTTTAGCAGATGCTACAGCGTCTCTAAAGTTACCTTTAAAGCTGTACTTTTCTTCCATTACTTCAATTTGAGCATCAGTCATGTTTGCTACGTCAGCGTATGTATAGAAACCTTCATCATTGAGTTTTCCTTGGTATACTTTACCAACACCAGCGATCTTCGTAAGATCATCACCCTTTGTTTCAGCTTTAGGTGTTGATTTTTCTTCTACAAGTTCTGCTACTTCTTCTTCAGATGCTGCTTCAGCCATAACTTCTGCTACTTCTTCACTTGTTGCTACTTCTTCAACATCTGCACCGGTAGCTTCTGCATATGCCGCTTTACCTTCGATGATCGCTTCAGCCATTTCTTGACAGAAAAGGTTGATTGAACGGATCGCATCATCATTTCCAGGGATTGGATAATCAACCATATCTGGATCACAGTTAGTATCAAGTGGTGCAACAACTTTCATACCAAGTCTTCTTGCTTCTTTAACAGCGATGTGTTCTTTCACAGAATCGATAACGAACATCATGTCTGGAAGTTTTTTCATATGTCTGAAACCTTCGAGGTAAGAGCTTAATTTCTCTTTCTTTCTCTTAAGCATCAATGCTTCTTTCTTAGTTAAAAGATTGATTTGACCAGTCTCTTCCATTTGCTCAATGATCTCAAGTTTTCTGATTGATTTTTTCATTGTTGGATAGTTTGTTAACATACCACCTAACCATCTAGTTGCAACGTAAGGCATACCACATCTTTCAGCGTGCTCTTTAATTGCTTGTCTAGCTTGTTTTTTAGTACCTACGAAAAGTACAGTTTGCCCTTCAGCAGCTGCATCTCTTACTACGTTGTAAGTGTATTTGAAGTATCTAAGTGTTTTTTGAAGGTCGATGATGTAGATGTTCTTTCTTGCACCGAAAATGAATTTTTTCATTTTTGGATTCCATCTTCTTGTTTGGTGTCCGAAGTGTACACCACATTCGAGTAAGTCTTTCATTGTTACCATAAGTTTCTCCTTGGTATATCGTTAATAGAATTTTTACATTGTAAAAACTCAGTTAAAAGCATAGCTTCATCACTAGGTTTGATCCGCTGTAGTCCTCAATGTCAATTCTAAATTTAGAATCACACAACCGTGCAAGGAATAACTACATGTGTATTTCCATTATTCAAGCCAGTTTCATAGCCTCTTAGAGAATAAGGAACGCGATTATACCGAAATGATGTTTAAATGAATATAAATTTAGGAGGTGTTTGCAAAGGCACCCTTTTGGATGCCTTATGGTATTGCAAATTATGCCTGTAGTTCTTTAAGTTTAGCTTTCACAGCATCCACATGTTCTTTGACTCTCACTTTTGTCCAATTTGCAGCTATTTTTCCATCTGGATCTATAATAAAGGTAGAACGTACCACACCCATATACTCTTTACCCATGAATTTTTTTAGCTGCCAAATACCAAAAAGATTACAAAGTTCTTTTTCTTCATCTGCCAACAATGTAATACCAAGCTCTTTTTTCTCTATAAATTTTCTGTGCTTTTCCGGAGAGTCAGGACTTACCCCTAATACAATAGCATCCAAATCGGTAAAATCAGGAAGTGCCGCAGTAAAATCGCAGGCTTCTGTCGTACATCCAGGCGTATTGTCTTTAGGGTAAAAGTAAAGTACGATCCATCTACCTTTAATGTCTCTCAGACAAATCTCTTCTTCATCCTGGTTTGGTAAACAAAAATCTGGTACTTGTGTTCCTACTTCTAACATACTGTATCCTTTATTATTTCTTTTTGGGTAGTATAACAGAATGAATAAAGAAAATAAACAAACCAAAGAAGAATTGCTAGCAGATATAGAAAAACTTATCGCTTATGGTAGAGAAGAACCAACCATCAACCCTGCCCTTTTAGCTTATCTAGAAATAGACGATCTTATTGCTACCAAGAAAAAACTGCTTGAAAGAGTAGGTAAGCTCAGTGAAAAAGATAAAGCGTGGTTGCAACAGTTTAAAAAGTATGAATAAGTATTAAAAAGATCAAATACTCTAATAGAAAACCTACTAAAATTATATATATTAGCAGGTTTTAAAATGAGGTAATTATTTAAATGTCATCAGTGCATAACCTTTATTTTGTAAACCAATAGTATCTATAAAACTATTTTTAGATACGTGAATAAAAGGTAAAACCTCCTTTTTATCAATTGCATTTGCATTCAATGACATAGCACAGACAATGATTTTCACCTTTTTTGTTTGAGATAATCGTGTAATACTCTCCTGTGCCATCTTTATATAAGGCATATCCTCCTCAGGGACTATTTCATCATACACATCAGAAACCATAGGAACACATCCACCATGAAGGGTGATCACAAAGTTAGCCTTATCACCATCCTTTTCGATCATATCCATGGTTCTTTCTATCAAGTTCATACGTGTCATCACGAAACGTGCATTATCTGAACTGCAGTCGAAAACAGACTTATACTCTTGTGCCTGCATAAAACTCAGTAAACCT
>ENA-OVOD01000016-OVOD01000016.1-sediment-metagenome-genome-assembly--contig:-NODE-16-length-19609-cov-3.387723_pt1 | contig 19609 bp, 17 predicted proteins | sample MGYA00250097_ERZ650218 | MGnify/ENA primary metagenome ERZ650218 (study PRJEB26732, sample SAMN07278952) | sediment metagenome | biome: marsh; feature: saltmarsh; material: sediment | place: USA... | reverse complement strand
AAAGCAATAAGCGGTACGTCTTTCTTTTTAATTCTTTTAACTGTGTTAGCAGCAGTTGGTGCATATTTTACAGGACTAGTAGATGGGAAAGAAGCCTATCCCGCATTGAATGAAGCAGCAAAAGAGGCTCTTGGTGAGCATAAACTTTTAGGAACATATCTGATGTTGGCATCAGGAATTGTTTTATTTTTTAAACTGCTTTCCATGCTCACAGATAAAAGTATTATCCGAGCCCTGTATATTTTAATTCTCATCATATTTGTTGCAGGTATTTTAGAACAAGGTGAAGAGGGTGGAAAACTTGTGTATAAGCATGGCCTGAATGTTGAACAAGTGAAAGTATTGGATGATGAACTCTTTGATGTCAAAGAGGAACTTGATGAAACAACCGAAGAATTGGAAGAAATGAAAGCTTCCGAAGAAACTGAAAAAGTAGAGACTATACCAACAGATAACACTCAAGATGAAGCAAAAACAGCTGTAGAAACCACCCCTGTTGAAAGCACTTCAGTTGAAACTGCCCCTGAAAGTGTTAAAACTGAAGTGAAAGAAGAAGCAGAACCGCTACAGGTAGAGGGTATGCCAGAAGAGATGGTTCAACCGGAAATTGCTACACATTAAGCAGCTATCTTTTATCTTATGATCCGCCATCTCCGGCAGGATCATATTCTATTTCATAGCGTTCATCCTCCTCTTTTGTCTCCAAACTTGATAGATACTTTGCCATTTCTATGGTTTGATTCTCATCTAATGCTTTGGCAAATGATATCATGATTGTACCGAAAGCAGAACGGGTCTTTCCCTTTTGTAAGTCTTTAAGTCTTCTAAGTAGTACCTGTTCCCGTATTCCTTGTAGTCTGGGAGATGCACCCATGCCTTCTCCATACATTCCATGGCACCCATTGCATCCATTTTTCAGATAGAGTGCTTCCATTTCACTATTTGCATGAGAAAAATATAATAAAGCAGTCAAAATAAAGAGTTTCTTCAACGTCTACAACCTTTCTTTAGTATCCTGACATTCTAACTAAAAAATGTAGATAGAAAATGAAAAGAGTCATCAATAGATAATTTTTGCTAAATAAAGTCCTTCTGGAGGAGCTAGTTTAGTAGTGTGTTTTTTTTGGCATTTTAATTGTTCTTGAAGTTGCGTCTCACTCAACTCAGCTCTGGCATAAAGCATTGCCGCATCAACCATCATACGTACCTGAGAACGTAAAAAGCCATTCGCTTGAAAATAGATAAAATGATAGCCGTTACGTTCAACATAATCGGTACGATAAATTTCCCGAATGGTTGTATGCGTTATGGTACCTGTCTTATGAAAGAAATTAAAATCATGTTTCCCTTCAAATACCTTAAGTGCTTTGATCAGTAGATGGGGATCGAATTTTTCATAATATGAAATATATTTTTGTTCAAAAACCGAAGGTTTTTGTGTTTTAAATACATAACGATAGAGTCTTTTCTTTGCGCTAAAGCGTGCATGAAAATCATTAGTTACAAGAGAAATATGTTTAAAAGAAATGTCCGTTAATTTTCGATTTAAATTGCGTTTGAGTTTCTCCAGATCATTCCAGAAATCTGGTAGATCAAAGTGTATGACCTGACCAGTAGCATGTACACCAGCATCAGTTCTTCCACTCCCAACGATAGGTGAATTTATCTGTAAAGAGGCAAGTGCCTCTTCTATAACAGTGCTAATGGTCATTTTAGTAGATTTTTGTTTTTGAAAGCCCTGATATTGGCTCCCATCATAACTTATAACGGCTTTTACACGCATAGAGAGACCATCAGAAGTATTTGGCTACACGTTTTTTAAAGAGCCATTGACCGAGTATTGTAACGATTATAATAGATACGATCAATAGGAGAGGCGTTCCCCATTTTTCTAAAGAAGATGCGATGATATAGAAGAATAGTGTAGAGATAAAGATGACAAGAAATGAATGGTTTTGTTGATAACGAGGGTTTATCATGGTAAATGAAGCGACAAGATAAACTGAAAGCAAAGGTATGAGGCTTGTAAAAATATAAAATAGGATTCTATGCATGATCTTTTCGCTACTTTCTTCGCCTTCACTCCAATAGGAGACGATACTTTTAAATTGAAAGCCTTTGCTTTGTGATCTATCAAAAATTTCCGCTGTTTCGTATTCTGCTTGTTGTAATTTTGTTTTTGTATACGTATAACCATACCCTTTATGTAGAAGGAGAGAAGTCATATTTTCATTGTGGTTGATTTGACCCCTTTGAGATGAGAAGAACTGTTCATCTGCTTTATTGGTACGATTATAGATAACGATATCATGAAAAGTATCATCTGTTTTCTCTTTGACATACATATAATAGTTTCCAAACTTTTGACCTAGTTCACCAGGAACGATGTTCAGTTTTGCTTCACTTCTTTTCTCTTCTTTGAAGGCTTTATAGAATTGTTTACTCAATGGCATAGCCAGAAAAGAGATACTAGCTAAGAGGAGTGAAAAAAGAAGACCGAGCAGTAGCAAACTGCTGAGTATCTTTTTTGATTTAAGTCCGAGTGCATAAAGGGCAATGAGTTCATTACCTTGAGAGAGGTTGATAAGCACATTTGCCAAAGCAGCGACAAAAGAGAGGGGTATCGTATAAAAAATGATCTCTGGTATAGAATAACTGTAAAGTAAGATCAATTCTGCAAAATTTATTTGTATTTTAGCAGTCAGTGAAGATATTTTGACAAAAAATACGAGAGATATAATAATGAAAAATGGCAGGAATATCGTCAAAAATGACTTTGTAAAGTTTGATGATATATAGCCTCTTACATTAACCATAGATAATAGTTTCCAAAAGTTGTGTGGCTTGTGTATGATAGAGGTACACGATAAATGTAGCTAAAGCCAGAAAAGGTACGAAAGGTACACCTTTTTCCCTCCAAATAAGTGCAGGTATCATGGCTAATAGAGCCGAGAGAAAGAGTGCAACAAAAAAGTTTGGAAATCCAAGTAGAGCACCCATCGTTCCAGCAACAATGACATCTGCACCGCCCATAGCTTGTTTTCTTGCAATCAGTGAAGAGAGCAGGCCTATAAGGTAAAGTCCCCCTGCAGCGATGCTTGCGTAGAGAAGTGCCATTAGAAATTCAGGTTGTACAAGGGCAAAAATGAGTGCTGCAAAGTTTACATTGTCAGGGACTGCCATATATTTGAAATCTATCATCACAAGCGCAAGCAATGCAGCAAATGAAGCAGCAATGAAAGGAAGATACCAGACCAATCCTAATTTGAAGTAGAGTGCAACAAAGATAACACCTGTAAGTAATTCAACTATGGGGTATTGTGCAGATATTTTCTCATGACAAAAACCACATTTACCACCCAGTGCCATCCATGAGAAGAGAGGAATATTATGATACCACTTAAGCGGGGTTTGGCAGTTTTGGCATTTGGATGCAGGAAAAACAATACTCTCCCCTTTAGGTATGCGGTAGATGACCACATTCAAAAAAGATCCTATCATAATTCCAAATATAAAAACCATGATACCTGTAACTGTTTCTATCACTTAACACCTCCAAAGCGTCGTGTACGCTGTTCAAAATTTTCTATAATTTCCTTTAACTCTTCGGCTGTAAAATCAGGCCAGAGTGTAGGAGTGAAATACAATTCACTGTAAGAGATTTGCCACAGCAGAAAGTTGGAAATACGTTCCTCCCCACTGGTGCGGATAAGCAGATCTATATCGCTGTAAGGCGTTTGGAGTGCAGCAGAGATATCCTCTTCCGTCACACTTGTCTTGCCTTCCGAAATAAGGGTATTTACTGCAGATGTTATTTCCGCACGTCCACCATAATTTAACGCCAGTAGTTGCGTAAGGTTAGTATTGTTTTCGGTGAGTTCTTCCGTTTTCTTAATACGATTCTGCAGAGACTTGCTAAAGGCTTCAATATTACCAATAGCTTGAAAACGGATATTATGTGACTGATAGGTTTTCAGTTCTTTTTGGAGGTATCGGTCAAGTAATTTCATGAGAAATTCTACCTCAAGTTTCGGACGTTTCCAGTTTTCGGTACTAAAAGCATAAAAAGTAGCTGTCTCTATACTTTTATGTGTAGCGCAATAAGTCGTTATATCACGAATACTTTCTGCACCTGCCTCATGACCTTTAGTACGTTTAAGACCACGTTCTTTTGCCCATCTTCCATTACCATCCATGATGATAGCAAGATGCTTTATTGAATTTTTAGGCATTAGCTTTCTCTTCATGGATGAGCTTTTTTGATTCATCTAATATTTTATTAGAAAGAGTGAGTTTACCTGCACGTCCTAGAGCAACTTGTGTCTTCTTGGTAATAAACGTAATTTCATTTTCGTTACCACCAAAACTTTTGGCATCCTTTAAAAGGTTATAGCACACTGCATCCACACCTTTTTTATCTAAAAGAGCTACGGCATTGTTTAATCCCTCTTGTGTATCCATTTCAGCTTTAAAGCCTACAGTTTTTATAGCACTTTTGTCGATAGACGCGAGTACATCCGTAGTCTGCTTTAGTTCAACGTTCCATGTATCTCCAAGTGCTGATTTTTTCAGTTTGCCACTTTGTTGCTCTTTGGGGGTAAAGTCTGCAACGGCTGCGACCATAAATAAATAAGGTATTTTCACCTTGGGATTGTCAGTGGTCACTTTTTTAATAGCGTGTTGTGTAGCCTCTAAAATATCTTGAGCATCATGAGCTTCTATGGTTGTAATGGTAGATGGCAGGTCATCAAACCCCATTGTAGAGATATAGGACACATCTGCACCTCTTAAATAGAGTGCGACACAAAGTGATTTTGCCATTTTCCCAGATGAAAAGTTCGATATATAGCGTACTTCATCCAGTTTTTCTCGTGTTCCACCACCTGTTACAATGACAGATCTATTTTCCCAAAATGGATCACTACATAATGCTTTGGCAACTTCAAAAAATATCTCTGTCGGTTCTGCAAGTGCGCCACTTCCCACATCTCCACAAGCAAGAAGTTTATCTTGCGGATGAATGATATCATAGTGATTGTTTTGTAAAAAAGTAAGGGCATTACAGGTAGCCGTTTTTGCCAGCATCTCCGTATTGGCTGCAGGAGCAATGAGGATCTTATCTTTAAATGCTAATGCAGTTTGGGTTAAAATATTATCCGCAATACCCTGTGCAATTTTGTTAATGGTATTGGCTGTTGCAGGGGCAATAACAAACACATCACATTTTTTACCTAGCTCTATATGATTGAGTTCACTAGCCCAAGATTCACTCTTTTCTGTTAAAACGGCATTGCGTGTAAGGGCTTCAAAAGTTAATGCAGATACAAAACGCTCAGAGGAGGGACTCATCACTACATGAACAGAAGCACCTGCTTTGACAAAAAGACGTGCGAGATCACAAGCTTTATAAGCTGAGATACTTCCTGTAACACCAATGAGTACAGATTTACCGCTTAAATCAATTTGCATATTATTTGTCTCCAAAAAATTTATAAAAGAAGTTTTTAACAGTTTTCATGGGTGCTCTTGAGATAGCAAGCTCACCTTGCGCTACATTTTTGTTTATGGTACTTCCTGCTGCTATCATAACATCATCTTCTATGGTAACAGGTGCGACAAGTTGTGTATCTGAACCTACAAAGACATTTTTACCTATTTTGGTCTGGTATTTACTCTTCCCATCGTAATTACAGGTAATGACACCTGCACCAATGTTCGAACCTTCATCTATAGTCGCATCTCCTATATAAGCGAGGTGTCCGGCTTTGACTCCAGTAAGTGTTGATTTTTTGACTTCAACAAAGTTACCGATATGTGTATCGATAAGCTTTGAGTTTGGTCTTACTCTGCCCATAGGACCAACATCAGAATTTTTAATATATGCATCTTCTATAACAGAGTGCGTTTTGATGTGTGAAGCGATGATATGGGAAGCACCCTGGATACTTACCCCATTTTCCAACATACATTCACCTTCAAAAGTGGCTCGTGAATCGATGTAAATGGTTTCTGGCAAGCGCATAGAGACACCTGCTTTCATCCACGCTGTTTTGATACGTCTTTGAAGTATCTCTTCTGCATGTGCAAGGTCAAGCTTAGAATTCACCCCTTTAAATTCTTCTTCTTCGACAATGACAGGATGTACAATTTTACCTTCATCTACGGCCATTTTGATAATATCTGTGAGGTAATACTCTTTTTGCGCATTATCGTTACTTAAAGCAGGGATGTAACGTTCCAATAACTCTTTTTTGACACAGTAGACACCGGCATTCACCGTTTGTATCTCTTTTTGCGCAGGAATGCAGTCTTTCTCTTCCACGATCTCTGCGACATTACCTTGGCTGATGACTACACGACCATAGCCAGAAGGGTTGTCAAGTTTGATCACAGACATATTGATATCAGCATCTCCCTGCATCAGTGATTCAAGTGCGGACATGGTGACCAGTGGCATATCACCATTCAGTATAAGTGCTTTACTATGTGTGACATGTACACCTTTCATAGCCCCGCCTGTACCTGGAAACTGAACAGCATCCTGCATATGAAAATGTATACCACTGTAGTGCGCCTCTATGGCTTCTTGAATACGTGCTGCCTGATGGTAGAGTACTACTGTGATATCATCAGAGATCTGCTGCGCTGCATCTATAGCATGGAAGAGCATAGATTTCCCGGAGATTTCATGAAGTACCTTTGGGGTGGTAGACTTCATTCTTGTACCTTGACCTGCAGCGAGTATGACAACACTTATAGACATTTTGGACCTTTTGGGTAGAATTACACATATATTTTATTATTGTGATTATATCCAATGCAAATTAAAGGTATGAAATTTGAACTGTAAACATTTTGGAAGTTGTGGCTCCTGCGGACTCTATGAGATAGGGTATGAGGAACAATTAAAGCAAAAAGAAGAGAGGGTTTCAGAACTTTTGGCCCCTTTTTATAGTGAAGCGCTAGAAGTATTTGATTCTCCAACAGACCATTACAGAGCCAGAGCAGAGTTTCGTATTTGGCATGAGGGTGGCAGGTGTGATTATGCGATGGGCAAGATGCAAAGAGATGGTGTACAGAAAAAAGGTGCCATTAACATAGAAGAGTGTCCTAAAGTCATCAAACCTATAGAAAAGCGTATGTGGAAGTTACTTGAAAAGATCAATGCTTCTACAGAAGTGTTAAAACAACGTCTTTTTGCCGTGGAGTTTTTGGCAACGACTACAGATGAATGTCTTGTCACTATGTTGTACCATAGAAAACTCGATGATGTTTGGAGTGCTGAGGCAAAAGAGCTTGAAGCAGAACTCAACTGTAAAATCATGGGAAGAAGTCGTAAACAAAAAGTCATTCTTTCGGATGAATACGTCACAGAAAAGTTGGATATAGATGCTAAGACATTCACCTATGTGCAGTATGAGAGTGGTTTTACCCAGCCAAATCCTGCAGTCAATATCAAGATGATAGAGTGGGCGATCAAGCAAGCCAAAACTGTAGGGTACGGGGATTTTTTAGAAAGTTATTGCGGTTTGGGGAATTTCACACTTCCTCTCTCTCATTACTTTGATAAAGTGTTAGCTACAGAGATCAGTAAACGCTCCATTCATGCGGCACTTGAAAATTGTGCGCTGAATAGTATTGAAAATATTACTTTCGCAAGACTGGCATCTGAAGAGATGACAGAGGCACTGAATGGTGCAAGAGAATTTTCCAGACTCAAAGAGATAGATCTGGAAAGTTACAATTTCAGTACGGTATTGGTTGACCCACCGAGAGCCGGATTGGATGAGGGAACCATAGAACTCATTTCAAATATAGAAAATATTATCTATATCTCATGTAATCCTGAAACACTTGCAAGAGATCTTACAACACTGATACAAACACATGAAGTTGTTGAAGCAGCGATGTTTGATCAGTTTCCACATACAGAGCATGTGGAGAGTGGCGTATTTTTGCAGAAGAAGTCAGTTTAATATCAAGGTACACGATTTAGTTTGTCATAAAGATCAGCTTTTATAAGGATGGCGTATTTTCCTTTGAAGCTTGTCTTTTCAGTGATAAGGTTTTGATTGATCTTATGCATATTCTTTTTCCTGCGATACGTAATAATCATACTGTCAGGATGCTCCTGTATGAACTTAGCGACCTTTTCTTTACCTGATAAGACAATGATAGGATCATGGAGTCTTCCTAAGAAATGAAATTGATCATGGTATTTTTTATCATGCACCACCGGTACACCTTGTTGTTGCAAAGATGAGATTTTTTGTGAAAATCTAGAAATGTTTTGTTCGGCTAAAAAATTGTGAATTGAAAAATGTACTGCGAAAACAGCTACTATGATGCTTAATGCCATGGCCTTTATGGCATTGTTTTGTGTCATAAATTTCTTTTTTAAAAGATAGATTCCAAGTGCAAAAAGCAAGAATGCAGAGAGTAAAAAAGCAGTACTGTCAATAGGAAATGTAATGGATTGTGGTACAACAAAAGGGGCAATGGCAAAGACCAGTGCAAAGAAAATATAGGTATATCCTATAGATTTTGTATAGTTTTTCATGCTAGGATCAGCAGTGGTTAGAATTCTTGCACAAAAGAGAGAAAAGGCAGCAATTTCAGGCAAGATATAATGTACTTGTTTGCCACTGATAAATGAAAATATGAGTAGAGCAGAGAGTATCCAAACCAACAGCATTTTTAACCCATGATCGAGATCTGTCTGTTTGAGTGAAGTATAAAATGCTTTATGGAATGACCATGGAAAAAGTAATAATGGCAACAGAGCAAGATACCACCAAATACCTCTTTGATGTGCAAAAGAGTTTACCATTCTATCGGCTGTTTGCCCCCAAAAGATAGCATGTTGATAGGCTTCACCACCGGCAATACCTGCTGGAATCGCCCAAGAAAGTGCAATGGCTACACCCCCTAAAAATGCCAATAAAAATTTTAAATAAAAACGTTTATCTACTTTGTCAGAACTCCAATAAGATACCAGTAGTAAGAGTGGAAGAAGGTGTACTAAAATGACCGGTCCTTTGGTAAGTACGCCAAAGCCAAATGAAAGTGCTATGACGACAAAGGGGAGAAGCGTCTGTTTTTGTACAGCCTGTACAATACCAAAAACACCAACAAATACCCAAAATGTAAGTATGATATCAAACATAAAAAGTGAATTATAAAAAGTAAATATCAAGGTACCGGCTAAGATAAGAATGGTGTTTTTGGCACCTTGAATATCTTCTTTCCACAATGTAAGATAGAGTTTATAAGCCAGTACGAGTGTCCCAAAACCAAATAACATAGGAATAAAACGTATGCTCGTTTCATTCACACCCAAAAGTGACCAGTTTAAATGTACTAACCAAAATATAAATGGAGGTTTGTGATGGTAGGGCTCACCATTGAGCAGTGGAACTAAAAAGGAGTTTTTATCCCACATCTCCCATGCGACACTGAGATAACGTGTTTCATCGATGATCCAAATTGGACGAAAATAAATGCCAATAGCGGCGATCAGAATGAGTATTAAAAAGGGAATAGAGAGATGTTTCATCATGATTTGTACTTTTTTCCTTGAGTATACATATAAATCAAATAAATATCGTCTTAACTTTTACAGATAGAATGAAGTTTTTCTTGAATGTAAAACTCATGATGAGGATATTTGAGGGTAAGTATATCTTTATTCTCTTTAACATTATTTTCGATGGTAGAAATTTTTATTTATATCCCATTGAAAGATCAATCATCATACTCAATGATGATGGTGTCAAGAAAATAATGCCTGGAAAACCATTGAGAGGTCTTATGTTATAGTACGTTATAATGTTGGGAATCAAAATTAAAATACATTAATGGAAATAGGTTTATATGAAAAATAACTATAGAATGAGTATCATTGTACCTGTCTACAATGAGGTTGACAACCTTGATAGGATAGAGGCTACTTTTACAGATTATTTTGCTCAAAGTGACACGAAAAGTAAAGTGATATTTGTGGATGACGGCTCTACTGATGGTAGTTTTGAGAAAATTATGGAAATTTGTAAAAAAGATAATTTCAGCTATATAAAATTTGATAAAAACTATGGATTGAGTACTGCTATTAAGGCAGGAATTGATGTTTGTGATACAGAGCTTGTTGGGTATATTGATGCAGATCTGCAAACCACACCGTTTGACTTTGATTTACTGCTTAAAGAGATAGACCAGTATGAGGCAGTTATTGGATTTAGAGGTAAACGAAAAGACACTTTAAGTAAAAAAGTACAATCCTCTTTTGCCAACTCTATCAGACGCGCTTTAATCGATGATGGCGTGATCGATACAGGATGTCCTCTAAAGATCATTAAAAGCGATGTTGCAAAAAAAATACCTTTTTTTGACGGGATGCATCGTTTTATTCCTGCTCTGATCAAACTTCAAGGTGGCCAGATACAGCAAAAAAGTGTTCAGCATTTTGAACGCACTGCAGGAGTATCAAAGTTTAATATTTTTAATCGTTCCATTAAGCCTCTTCAAGATGCCTTTGCCTACCGTTGGATGAAAAGTAGATATATTACCTACAAAGTTGAAGAAAGTAATGATAGTGTATGAGTAGTGGATGGCTCTCGTATGGACTGTTTGTCTACATTATAGGATTCAGTGCACAACTTCTTTTTTCAGCACGTCTTCTTGTGCAATGGATACAGTCAGAAAAAGTTAAAAAAGTACTCACCCCTGAGCTATTTTGGGAATTGAGCCTTATGGCCTCCTTTTTATTATTTGTATATGGATGGTTACGTGATGACTTTGCTATCATGTTGGGGCAATCAATCACTTATTTTATCTATATAAGAAATATGCAGCTTCAAGGATCTTGGAGAAAAATTCCCTATTTTTTACAAATCTTTTTATGGATTTTCCCTGCACTTATTGTTCTGTATGCATACAACAATAACGAGATCGATATGCACCGTCTCTTTAAAAATGAGGATATCCCTTTACTTCTTTTACTTTGGGGGAGTATAGGACAAATTCTTTTTACCTTTAGATTTGTCTATCAATGGGTCTACTCCGAACGGATGAAAGAATCCCATCTTCCACTTGGTTTTTGGATGTTAAGTCTGACTGGCTCATTCATGATATTAAGTTACGCTATTTTCAGAAAAGATCCTGTTTTACTTTTAGGTCAACTTTTTGGATTTATCATTTATACCCGTAATATTATTCTAGGACTCAAGAAATAGTCATAAAGTATTTTTCACTCTTTTAAGCGTAGCTCTTAGCAACAGAGATACGTAAAAGTAATGCTATATGCATTTAGATATCTTCGTTAACAGTGTATATCATTTTCAACTTAGTAGCTATGTTTATCTGAAGAGAATAGAAGAAGTATTTTAGGATACATTTTAGTTCTTGAAAGGTTGATGCATCAAATAGAAGAAGAAAGTATATGAAAAACCCTTCAAGGAAGAAGGGGAAAAGGAACTTACTCACTTCAGTGAGTAAGTTCAAAGAGAGTTGGAATTACTTCCAACCATCTTTCACAATTTGTGCAGATTTTTTATAAGGATATTTTTTAACCAATTGTTTGACTGAAAGTTTTTGGTCTCCTTCTCTCATGAAGTGAGCTAATGTGACTGAAGCCCAATAGTCATTTGCATATTCAGTACCTTCTAGCTGAATTGCTACACCATTTTTATTGACTGCGTGACATGCAGAACATGTAACTGGTCCAGCATATTTTCCATCAGGACTATACTGAAGTGCTTGTTGGTGCGTTGTAACATCTACTGATCTTTCATCACCATCATATCTTGTAGCGTAAAGACCATGCGTTGACTCATGACACGTTTGACATGCTAGATTACCATGTGCTTTTGAGTATCTGTAGAGTGAATATTTGTTAGGTTGATCGATCGGGAAGTATTTACCGCCAGTATCTTGCTCAACAAACGGTGCTAAGTGACAATCTGCACAGTGAGGCTCAGAAGCTGAAAGCCACCAGTCATTACCAGCTGACGCTGCTGCATATGGTACATCTCCACCTGTTTTATGGTTCCAAGGTTTGAGATCAAGCTTTCCATCTTTCCCCACATTTTTAACGAGTGTCGCAGATTTATGATCTGCATAATAACTTAGTACTTCATTATCACCTGTTGATTTAGGGTCAGCGATAGAAGCAAATTTCTTCATATCTCCACCTGCCACAGCCGCAACAAGTTCTTTAAGAGATTTATTTCTAAGTGTTTTCCCTTCTTGGAGTGAGTCATTTGTCAAGTCATCCGCTGCATAAAGTGCTTGTGCCACTTTTGTGTGACAGTTTGTACAGTATAGTCCTCTAAGTTCACCGGCATCTTTACCATGCTCATCTTTAGTTGCAACATTTTCAAGCTGCCACTTACCATAGGCATTGAGGAAGAATGGAGGTTTTGCATTAGGATTAGAGTGCGCATCACGTCTTACATAACAGCCACCACCAGAATTTCTGATATCACCTTTAGCAAATCTTGCTTCACCATATCTGTCTGTCACACGGAACGGGTTCGTGTCATCATTCATATTAGGGTTTTGGAAGTGTGTTGGGTGACATGATTGACATGATTGTGATCTACCGGCAGCATCAGGCATAGGTACCATTGCAAGGTGGAATCCATGAACCGCTTCAGAAAGAGGTTTCGCTTTAACCGTTTTGTAACCCATAGCTGTTACTCTTGGCTCTTGAAGGTTACCCGAAACGTTATCACCATGACAGTCAGTACAGTTAACAAAACCGACTTTACCTAAACGCTGTGCAGGTGCATCATTACGATAGTCAGAGAGGAATGTGGTTCCATGGTGTGCATCATGCAGTGCAAGAATATTGATAGAACCTTCTGAAAGTCTTGCCATATACTCAGATGTATCAGGGTATGATTTCCAATAGTTATACTCTTCATCACCCTGCTTAAGACCTTCATCTCTAGCCATTTGAGCCGCTTTACCTGTACGTGAGTGACATGAATAACAGTTAGGTATATCTACAGGGTTTGTACCGAAGTAAGAAACCGCACTTCCATCTGGTTGTTTCATTTGTTGTCCTGCACCTGTATGAAGTTCAACGGTTGAGTATTGGAAGGGTTGGAAATCTCTTTCTGTGACTGTACGTAGTGAACCTTTTCTTGTGCTGTCGTTAAATGCAGTCAACGGAAGCCCCAGTGCATCCCATAAGTGTGAAGCTGTAAGGACAAGTTTTACATCTTTTACAGGAGGAACAAGGGTATCTGTCATCACAACATTACCACCCTCTTTACCAGCATACGTCATATATCCTGTCATTGGTGCACCTGAAGGACCATGATCCACTTTAACCTGGATTTGGCGACCTACTCTAAGTCGGTCTTTCTCTGTTACACCTGCGGGCATAGTACCTTCAAGGTCTTTGTAGATAAAGAGGTGCGTCCATACATAATTCGCAACATTATCACCCGGGCTGTCCAAGTGACCATCACCATCTGCATCTTTAGGTACCGTCCAGTACTTCATTTTGTTTCCCTCTGAAAATGAGTTGTCTTTGGTATAAGCAAAAACTTTCACATTGTCATCTGGTGTCATGAGTTTAGGAAGGTTAGTACCTTTACCTACCTTCACTGCTTGTGATTGGATAGAGTTGTATGGAGGAATTACACAACAGTAGCTCATATCAAAACCAACACAGTGCATACCAAGTTCGTAGTTTACGAACATGCTATAGTCTTCTTTGGGTTGGTAAGCAGTCTTCCCTTTGATTTTTACTGCTTCTAGTTTATCCATCGAAAACGGTGGTGTTTTGTCATAGCCAGAAGCAGAAAAAGCAGCAGTAGTAAGTAGTGACAAGGCTACTGTGCTTTTTACAATTTTTGAAATCATTTTAGTCTCCTTTAAAATTTGATTACCATAAATTTTTACATTAAAATTGTTAAATTTGCTTTAAAGTTATAAAAATAATGATATATTTAACATAATTAAAGATTATTATTATTTGTAAGAATAGTTATTATAAGTTTAGAAAATTAAATGATATTTTTGATGTTTTTAGGGGATAATATAGGCGTCAAATTTAAGGTGCTAAGTATGAAAAATAGCTAGATTATATAAGATGAAAAATGAAGGTTATCGAAGACGCTTTTTCTCAGAAGTATTTTTAGGCATTAAGCCATATTTTGCAAGATCAATGAGTGTATCTTCTCTTTTATCTTTGTCTTTTTCCATCTACATATGTTGATTTTTGTACATGGCCTTCTGCTATATGTTTCAGTTATTATCGTACTAAAAAAAGTAAGGTCAGAGAAAGTATTTATACTATGATATACATAGCAAACTCCTTTTTTAATCCACTTTTCTGTTGTTGGGATTGAAGTCTAAACCATGAAGTGCCTCAATGGTTGCATCCGGCTTCTTGGCCTGTACTTTTTTCATAATATTGATAGGTCTGTCCATTTTATAGAGTTCCGTTCTGATCACTTTTCCCTCTTTGTCATACCATCGCTTTTCACCTTCTTTATATCCATGTTTATACATGACATCATTGTTGAGTGTCCCGTCTTCATTGTATTCTTTTTGTAAGCCTTCTTTTTTACCATTTTTAAAAATAACTTCAGAAGCAAGTTTTCCTGTACTAAAGTAGTATTTCTCTGGACCTACTTTATGATCATTGATATAATTGACTTCAGTACGCAATGTACCGTCAGCATAAAATATTTTATTGATACCATGACGTTTACCTTTTTGATAATGGATCACTTCAAGATGATTCCCCTCTCTGTCATACCAATTGAGTGGACCATCCCTTAATCCTTTAATATTATTCACTTCAAATGCCAGTTGACCTGTATTGTAATAGACTTTTTCAAGTCCATCTTTGATACCCTCTGTAGTCTCAGTCCTCGTACCTTTTAAATATTCAATCTGTGTTTTGACTACACCATTTTCAAAATGATCTGTAAAAAGTTCTGCATGTAGTGTAGCTGCACCAAGTAAGGTAAGTGTGATTAAAAGTGTTTTTTTCATAAGTTATCCAAATAAATGTTATGCTATTAAAGCTTGGTGTTCAAGTTTAGTACAGTAATTCTGTACGACCTTCATACCTGCGTCTTTAGCTTTTTGTGCTGCCGCGTTGTTAACCAGTCCAAGTTGACCCCAAAATACTTTAACATCACCTCTTCTAATGCAAGCATCAGCAATAGCATCAAAGGCATTGGGCTTTCTAAAAATATCTACCATATCGATCTCAAAAGGGATCTCTTCAAGTGAACGGTATACTTTCTCTCCTAATATTTCCTCTTCTTTAGGATAGACAGGGACTATTTTATATCCTGCATTTTTAAGATATCTTGCAACCATATTACTTGCTTTGCTTTCATCTGGTGAAAGACCAAGTATTGCGATTGTCTTGACACTTTCAAATATTTCTTTCATCTCTTCAGTGTTAGAGTTGATCAGTGGCATTTCACATTCCATGCTTTATCCTTAATTTTGATATACTGCTGACAATATAATAGCTAGGAAAGATAATGTTAGACTTAAAAAGTATAGAGAAAGCATATGAAAGAGTATCGGATATTGTGCATCGCACACCCTTTTCTTATGCACCTATTTTAAGCCAGATGAGTGGCTATGAAGTGTACCTTAAGAAAGAGAATCTTCAACGTACCGGTGCATTTAAACTCAGAGGGGCTTTTAATAAAATTGCTTCTCTGATAGAAGCGGGTGGCAGAGGTGGAGTTGTCGCTGCATCTGCGGGTAATCATGCACAGGGTGTGGCTTTTTCAGCAAAACATTTTGGTATCGAAGCAACCATTGTAATGCCAGAATCAACGCCACTTACTAAAGTTATGGGCGTGAAAGAATTTGGTGCCAACGTGATACTTTATGGATCTAACTATGATGAAGCCTATGCATATGCCATGAAATTTGGGGAAGAAAATAACTATAAATTTGTGCACCCTTTTGAAGATGATGAAGTCATGTCAGGTCAAGGTACCGTGACACTTGAAATGCTTGAAGAGATCGCTGATCTTGATGCAATCGTTGTTCCTGTAGGTGGAGGAGGACTTATCTCAGGTATGTCTGTGGCGAGTAAAGCACTGAATCCTGAGTGTAAGATCATAGGTGTATCTTCGGAAGGAGCACCTGCAATGAAATACTCTTACGATGCAAAGACACCTATAGATACAACTTCTGTAAGGACAATTGCTGATGGTATTGCTGTAAGAGATACCTCACCGATCACTTTAGAGTACATTTTGGACAACGTAGATGTTTTTGAGACAGTGGGTGAAGATGAGATTGCTGCGGCCATACTCTTTTTGTTAGAAAAACAAAAAGTATTGGTAGAAGGGGCAGGCGCTGTAGGTGTTGCGGCACTTTTACATGGAAAAATAGACTTACCTAAAGGTTCAAAAGTAGCTATAGTACTTAGTGGGGGAAACATAGATGTTACGATGCTTTCTCTTATTATTGAAAAAGGTCTGATGAAGTCTGCACGTAAGATGAAACTTCTTGTTACACTGGTAGATAAACCAGGTGCCCTACAGTCATTTACCGAGATACTGACAAAAATAGGTGCCAACATTGTACAGATAGGATATGATAGAACTTCTATAGATTTGGAGTTTGGTGATGCGCATGTCTCTGTATCCCTAGAGACCAAGGGTGTAGAACATCAAGCACAGATAAGAGAGCAACTCAAAGAGGGCGGATTTTCTTTTAAAGAAGAGCATTAATGATAGCGATAGATCTAGGTTCAAATACCTTACGTGTATTAGAGTATGACTGCACCACAGGTTCACAGATAGGAGAGTATGAAAAGGTTGTTAAAACAGCAGATGGTTTAGTACAGTATGGCATTATCAATAACGACGCGGTAAAGAGGGTTATCTCTGCAATACAAGAAGCACAAGAGCAGATAGAATTTTCCACTTCTATAGTGAGAGCTGTGACAACTGAAGCTGTACGTAGAGCAGCGAACTCAGATGAAGTGCTTTCTCAAATCAAAAAAGAGACAGGTGTGACTTTTGAGATCATCTCTGGAGAAGAAGAAGCAAGACTTACCTTACTCGCTGTGAAGCATAGACTCCTAGCACTGCAGCATGCTTCGGACAGTTTTGTACTCATTGACATAGGAGGAGGTTCTACTGAACTTATCTTTCATTATGAAAAGGAAACAGTTTCTAAAAGTTTTCCCTTGGGGATAGTGACCATTGCACAAACCCATGAAACACTGGAAAACATAGAAAAAGTACTTCACAAAGAGATGGCTGAGATGCAAAGATTTTGTGACCATCTCTATCATAGTAAAGGTAAAGTCAATGCATTTGTAGCCACAGCTGGAACACCTACGACTGTAGCAGCTATGAAACTCGGACAAAATTACGAGACCTACGATGCATCAAAGATAAATGGTATCTCTCTTGAAAGAGATGAGTTAGACTTTTACTTAAAAAAATTACTCTCCATGCCATTTGAAGCAAGAGAAATCGCTGTAGGTACGGGGCGTTCTGATCTCATCGCTGCAGGTATACTTATCTATAAACAACTCTTTACATTGTTGGGATTTGAAAGTTGTGTAGTGATCGATGATGGTTTACGCGAGGGTGTAGCGATAGAAGCTTGCGAGAATGAGACCCATTAAACTCTAATCTTTTTTAGATATAATCAAAAAAAATTTAAATGGAGTGTAAACCATGCAGATGAGTGGTGCACAAATGGTGTGTGAAGCGATTATCGCCGAGGGTGTTAAAACCGTATTTGGTTACCCTGGCGGAGCTATCATGCACGTTTATGATGAAATTTACAAACAAGAGGGGTTTGAGCATATCTTGAACCGCCACGAACAGGCAGCTGTTCACGCAGCAGATGGTTATGCAAGAGCTACGGGTGAAGTAGGTGTTGCAATGGTTACAAGTGGACCAGGATTTACCAATGCGGTCACTGGACTGGCTACAGCTTATATGGATTCAATTCCTATGGTCGTTATCTCTGGACAAGTACCTTTGGCGCTTATCGGTACAGATGGATTTCAAGAGATAGATGCTGTAGGTATATCTAGACCATGTACAAAACATAACTTTTTGGTACGTTCGTTAGAAGAACTTCCTCGTTTATTGAAAGAAGCATTTTATATCGCGCGTTCTGGAAGACCAGGGCCGGTACTTATCGACATTCCTAAAGATATCACTGTAGATATTGGCGAGTTTGTCTATCCTGATTCTGTAGATATTCCTACGTATAAACCTACATATAAGGGAAATAAAAGACAGGTAGAAAAAGCCGTCGAGGCAGTGAAAAAAGCAAAGAAACCTTTACTTTATATCGGTGGTGGTGTTGTACTTTCAAATGCAAGTGATCTTGTACGTGAATTAGCATTAAAAACACAAATACCAGCGGTTGAAACATTGATGGCAAGAGGTGTATTGGGTGCCAAAAATCCACTCCTTCTTGGTATGCTGGGAATGCATGGTAACTATGCATCTAATATGGCAATGTCTGAGACAGACCTGGTGATCTCTTTGGGTGCTAGATTTGATGACAGGGTAACAGGTAAACTTTCTGAGTTTGCAAAATATGCGGATATTATTCATGTAGACATTGATGCAGCAAACATTGGTAAATTGGTTGATGTTGACTATCCTATCGTAGGTGATGTAACGGAAGTACTTGAAGCAATGTTACCGCTTCTTGATGGTATAGATACAGATAGATTCCAGGCATGGAGAGAGATACTGAAGCGTTATGATGAGCTTCACCCTCAATCTTATGTAGATTCTGATGAAGTCATCAAACCGCAATGGGCCATAGAACGTATCGGTGAACTTGTAGGTGAAAATGCCATCATTACTTCAGATGTTGGACAGCACCAAATGTGGGCAGCACAGCATTACCCATTTGACAGACCTCGTCAATGGATCAATTCCGGAGGATTGGGAACTATGGGCTTTGGTTTTCCTGCAGCACTTGGTGCGAAAAGAGCCTTCCCGGATAAAACTGTGATCAATGTTACAGGTGACGGTTCGATCTTGATGAACATGCAAGAGCTTGTAACGGCGGCTGAGTATAAAATACCGGTTATTAACCTTATATTGAATAACCATTTCTTAGGGATGGTTAGACAGTGGCAAACATTCTTTTATGAAAAACGTTATTCTGAAACAGATTTGACATTCCAACCAAATTGGAAAGCCTTGGCTGAAGCATGTGGTGGTATAGGGTATGATGTTACCACTAAAGAAGAATTTGATGCAGCTATAAAAGATGCTATAGAACAAGATAAGGTATGTTTTATGAATGTTGCTGTGAACCGTTTTGAAGATGTACTTCCTATGGTACCAGCTGGTGGTGCACTCTTCAACATGATGTTACCACAAAAAGGAGAGAAATAATGGAAAATTCTATGAATGAAAGACGTGTTATTTCTGTTATCGTATTGAATGAAAGTTCTGTTCTTGCACGTATAACATCACTTTTTGCAGCACGTGGCTATAACATTGCATCACTCACTGTGGCACCAATACCAGATAGTGAAATGTCACATATTACGATTGAGACGAATGGTTCTCCTAAAGTCATGGAACAAATTACTAAGCAGCTGCATAAACTGATACCTGTT
>ENA-OVOD01000015-OVOD01000015.1-sediment-metagenome-genome-assembly--contig:-NODE-15-length-20459-cov-3.334658_pt1 | contig 20459 bp, 20 predicted proteins | sample MGYA00250097_ERZ650218 | MGnify/ENA primary metagenome ERZ650218 (study PRJEB26732, sample SAMN07278952) | sediment metagenome | biome: marsh; feature: saltmarsh; material: sediment | place: USA... | reverse complement strand
TCATTGAATAAGTGCATTTCATGTTAAAGATCTATGGTATCAAAAATTGTGACAGTGTCAGAAAAGCGATAAAATATCTAAAATCTCATGAGATAGCATATGAGTTTATAGATTTCCGTGAAACTCCAGTAGATCAAAAAACTATAGTTTCATGGCTAAAGCATACCGATATACAAACCCTCTTCAATACCAGAGGTACAACCTACCGAACTTTAAAACTGAAAGAACTTGCTCTTTCTGACGAAGATAAACAGGAATGGCTTGCAAAAGAAAACATGCTCATTAAACGGCCGGTTATTGAGCTTGATAACAAGGTAATAGTTGGGTATAATGAGTCTCAATATCTAGAAAATATACATTAAAAAAGGATTATCATGGCTGATTTTGATATCAAAAAACTGCTTCAAAGTGTTGTTACACATGGTGCATCAGACCTTCACCTCGTAAGTCGTTCAGAACCGCAAATTAGGCTTGATGGTGCTCTCAAACCCGTAAATCTCCCTAAACTGACTGGAACAGATATAGAAGAAATGTGTTATTCACTTATCACAGAAAAACAAAAACAACATTTTGAAGAACATGATGAACTTGACTTCGCACTATTACTTCCTGGTATTGGACGGTTTAGAGCAAACTACTATCGTACATTAGGGGATGCGGCTGCAGCTTTCAGGATCATTCCTATTGATGTACCTTCATTGGATGACCTGGGTGCTCCCGAAGTTTATAAAAGTCTTATCAAGAGAGAAAAAGGGCTTATTTTAGTAACGGGACCAACAGGTTCTGGTAAATCAACAACACTAGCCGCAATGCTCAATGAGATAAACCTTCATGAACAAAAACACGTTGTCACCGTGGAAGATCCTGTGGAATTTATCCACCAGAACAAAAAATGTGTGTTCTCACATAGAGGTGTAGGTGAGGACACCAGCTCTTTTGCAGTAGCACTCAAATTTGCTATGCGTCAAGACCCTGACATTATACTTATCGGGGAGATGAGGGATAAAGAAACCATAGAAGCAGCCCTTACCGCGGCTGAGACCGGTCACCTTGTATTTGGTACTCTTCATACCTCTTCAGCTCCAGGAACCATTAACCGTATTATCGATGTATTTACCGGGGATGAACAACCACAGATCAGAGCGATGATCGCCTCTTCGCTGGTTGCCGTTATCGCGCAGGCACTTCTCCCTAAGTTAGGAGGAGGTCGTGTAGCTGCTTCTGAGATCCTGGTAACCAATCATGCAATTTCAAACCTCATACGTGAAGATAAAGTACACCAAATCTATTCACAAATGCAACTAGGACAAGGTGATACCGGTATGCAAACGCAAACGCAGGCACTGCTTAAATTCCTGAAAGACGGGAAGATAAGTCGTGATATTGCCTTACAATATGCTAACAGACCAGCTGAACTTTCTGTGAAAGTGTGATCTTAACAAAAAACTCTCTAAAAACATTTTTAGAGATATATAGATACAATACGCAAAATTATAGTAAAAACAGGGGATAATAATATGGATTTTTCAATGGAAAGTTTTTCAATGATGGACTTTAATTACTTTGATGTCACGATTTCAGCCATTGTACTGATACTGGGAATCAAAGGTTTTATACAAGGTTTTATCAAAGAAATATTTGGTCTTTTAGGTCTTGTAGGCGGTGTGTACTTTGCCTCTAGACTTTCTGATAAAGCTGCAACATTTATTGATACAAACTTTTTACATTTAGAAAATGCATCCCTACTTAAACTTATTGGTTTCCTCGCGATTTTAATAGTGATATGGTTTAGTGCTACTATCCTTGGTACTATATTTTCTAAACTTACCAGTGAAAGCGGTTTAGGTTTTCTCAATCGTCTTTTTGGTTTCATCGCAGGAGGAGGGAAGTATTTCCTTATTTTTGCGTTGATCGTGACTGCTTTATCCAATGTAACACTTGTCAAAGATAATTTAGAAAAATACATCAATGATTCTGTACTTTATCCCTACCTTAAAGAAGTAGGTTCATACCTTATCAATCTTGATACCTCTGATCTGGGGCTGACTGTTTCTGATACAACAGAAGTTGTTTCTTCTGCTGAAACGAATGTTTCAGTTGAGACAAATACTTCGATCATTGAAACCAATAATACTATAGAAGAAAGATAAGGTTCAGTATGATTGAATATCCTCTACTTTTAGAAAAGTTCCAAACACTTCTAAAAGAAAACACACTGAAGTTCACAAAACAACGAGAACTTGTTTTAAAGTTCCTTTACGAAAATAATGGACACTTTACACCTGAGGATATTTATACCTTACTTAAAGAACAACACCCTGATGTCAATATCGGTATTGCTACTGTATATCGTACACTTGCTCTACTTGAAACATCAGAGATCGCTAGTTCTATCTCCTTTGGAGTACAAGGTAAGAAATATGAACTTGGGCTTAAAAAACATCATGATCATCTTATCTGCACAAAATGTGGTAATATTATAGAATTTTACGACGAGATCATTGAAGAGAGACAAGAAACGATAGCAAAAAAGTTCAACTTTCAAATGACAGACCATACGATGAAGATCATCGGTCTTTGTGAGAAGTGCCAGTAACCAGACTTAACCCGCTCATAAAATACAATAAATCGTGAGGGACTGCTTCAAAAGCAGCCTCAATATCAAAATAGTCTATAGGGTTTTACTCTATTGACATGCAATAACTAGATCAACAACAGGAGAGAGCTTGATATTTGAAAATCAATATATCCAAGAACGAATCAAAAAAACAGAGAAACTAAGAGAAGAAGGTATCAATCCTTACCCTAACCAGATACAAAAAGGAACACCTTCAAAACACTTTTTAGAAGAGTGTGCTTATATCAAAGAGCAAGAGAGTGATGAGAAAAAAGATGAGAACAAAAGCTACTCACTGACAGGACGGATCAAATTTGTTCGTATCATGGGAAAAGCTGCCTTTGCAAAGATAGAAGATGCAGAAGGTTTGGTTCAGATCTATTATAATAGAGATGAACTTCCGGAAGGTTTTTACAACAATGTAGCAAAGAAACTCTTTGAGGTCGGAGATATCATCGAAGCAACAGGATACCCTTTTGTGACACAAACAGGTGAACTCACACTGCATTGTAAAGATATGAAGATCGTTTCTAAAGCTATCTCCCCACTACCTGAAAAGTTCCATGGACTGCAAGACCAGGAACTTAGATACAGACAACGTTACCTTGACATGATCATGAATCCTGATGTCAAAAAGAACTTTGTCATGAGATCCAAAATTGTTTCAATGGTCAGAAGATTTTTTGAAGAAAAATCATTTTTGGAAGTTGAAACTCCTATGATGCACCCTATCCCTGGTGGTGCAAATGCAAAGCCATTTATCACGCATCATAATGCGCTGGATGTAGAACGTTATCTACGTATCGCGCCTGAACTTTACCTCAAACGTCTTATCGTTGGTGGTATGGAAGCCGTTTTTGAGATAAACAGAAACTTTAGAAATGAAGGAATGGACCATACCCATAACCCTGAATTTACGATGATAGAGTTTTACTGGGCCTATAAAACCTATATCGAACTAATGGAGATCACCGAAGAGCTATTTGACTATCTCTTTGACAACCTTGGTCTTGAAAGAAAATTGCCTTATGGTGAAGTAGAGATAGACTTTGCAACACCATTTGCAAAAATACCGTACATCGAATCACTCACAAGTATCGGTGGTGTACCAGCAGATGTTGCTACCGATAAAAAGAAGGCATTGTCTTATCTGCAGGAACACAATGTCAAAGTAGACCCTAACCTTACATTGGGTTACCTGCAAGCTGAACTCTTTGATGAATTTGTTGAAGGAAAACTGATTAATCCTACTTTTATCACAGATTTCCCTGTAGATATCTCACCACTTGCAAGAAGAAGTGATGAGAATCCGGACATTGCAGAGCGTTTTGAGCTTTTTATGGCGGGTAAAGAGATAGCCAATGGTTTCTCTGAGCTCAATGACCCTATCGACCAGTATGAGAGATTTAAGGGGCAAGTAGATGCCAAAGAAGCTACAGGTGATGATGAGGCAATGCATATGGACACGGATTATGTGAAAGCACTTAGCTACGGTATGACACCAACTGCTGGTGAAGGTATCGGTATAGACAGACTTGTGATGATGCTTACCAACCAACACAGTATCCGTGATGTACTATTATTCCCTGCGATGAAACCAGAAGTCCCAAGAGAAGAGCTTGCACCTATCTGTGCTGTTGAGAATAAATGTAAAAAATGCGGTAATGAAAATATAGATGAACTTAAACCTGCCAAAAAAGGTAAAGGTATGTTCTGTATAGATGTAGCTGCCTGTAAACAAAGAGTGCAAGAGAAGCAAAAGTAAAATTTGGATATAAATCCACTAATAAACCTAACAAAGGATACCTTATGAGTTATGCCATAGAAACATTTGACCCAGAGATTTTCGAAGCGATCGAGAATGAGAGAGAAAGACAAACAGATCACTTAGAGATGATCGCCTCTGAGAATTTTACTATTCCTGCCGTGATGGAAGCGATGGGTTCTGTTTTTACAAACAAGTATGCTGAAGGATACCCATACAAAAGATATTATGGTGGCTGTGAATTTGCTGATACTGTAGAACAACTTGCTATTGACAGAGCGTGTGAGCTTTTTAACTGTAACTATGCGAATGTTCAACCACATTCAGGTTCGCAGGCAAATGGAGCTGTGTATGCAGCACTGCTTAAAGCCGGAGATAAGATACTTGGAATGGACTTAAGCCATGGTGGGCACTTAACACATGGTTCTAAGCCAAGTTTTTCTGGTAAAAACTACTCGTCTTTCACTTATGGTGTAGAGCTTGACGGTCGTATCAACTATGATAGAGTACTTGAGATCGCCAAGATCGTACAACCTAAGATCATCGTATGTGGTGCTTCTGCTTATGCAAGAGAAATAGACTTTAAAAAATTCAGAGAGATTGCTGATGAAGTGGGAGCTATCCTTTTTGCAGATATCGCTCACATCGCTGGTCTAGTATGTGCAGGTGAGCACCCTAGTCCATTCCCATATGCGGATGTAGTTACAACGACTACCCATAAAACACTTGCTGGACCTCGTGGTGGTATGATCATGACAAACGATGAGGATATAGCAAAAAAGATCAATTCAGCTATCTTCCCTGGACTCCAAGGTGGACCACTTGTCCATGTGATTGCTGCTAAAGCTGTCGGATTTAAACATAACCTTAGTGATGAATGGAAAGTCTATGCCAAACAAGTCAAAGCAAATGCTTCTAAACTTGCAGAGGTGCTTATTGCAAGAGGCTACGATGTTGTCTCTGGTGGTACAGACAATCACCTTGTACTGGTTTCATTCCTTAACAAAGATTTCTCAGGTAAAGATGCAGATGCTGCGCTCGGTGCTGCAGGTATCACAGTAAATAAAAATACTGTTCCGGGTGAGACAAGAAGCCCATTTGTAACTTCAGGTGTACGTATTGGTTCTCCTGCACTTACAAGTAGAGGAATGAAAGAAAAAGAGTTTGAACTTATCGCAAACAAGATCGCTGATGTACTTGATAATGTTAATGATACTGCACTTCATGCAAAGATCAAAGAAGAGATGAAAGTACTGGCACAAGATTTTGTGATCTATGACAAAGCTATCTACTAAGGTCTTAACATAAAAGTTTTTGATTTAGACCTTTTTGATGACCATTATTACATTAAAAGAAATACGATCGTTGAACAAATTCAGTTTAGCAATCGTACCTTTTATGCTAAATTTGAACGTATCAATGAACCACTGACTCCTATACTCTTTGAACAACACAAAAACAGACAATATAATATTGCAGCACCCTTACTGAAAGATAACCATACCAATTATTTGCTTATTGAATATAAAGGTGACGAACACAAGCGGTTTCAGCATCTTATCAAGCACCTCTTTAAGACACTCAATATCACTGACTATCATATTTATCAAGGTAAAGATATTGAACGATTACAGGTATTTATAAGAGTGGAGCAACTACCATTGGAAGAGGCAGATGCTCAACTTCAGACACTTTCAAATGCACTCAAAGAAAAAATGACTAAAAAATGGAAATGTTTACCTTCAATTTCACTGCCAGAAGCATATAATATCGTCACATTACCCTATAATAGAGTCTAAAATTTAAATAATATATATAAATATGATATAATCAATACAAAATTATATCTGGAGACCCTCCCCTTATGCATGATCATAATCTTGATGACCTTATTATCGATAATATCGAACCTAAAAATAGTAAAACCAAAAGCTTTTTAACCATTATCGCATTATTGATCGTTGTATTGATAGTGGCTATTATACTCACTAAAGTTTTACTTAAAACGCCAAATGAAAATGGCCTTGCTTTTGAAGAAAATACAACAGAGATGATAGCTCCAGAACTCCAGTTGAAAGAGACACCTAAGTCACAAAAAGTAAAAGATGAGCCATCTCTTTCAAACATTATCGAGAGTAAGCCCCAAGCACCGGTAGTTGAAACTAAAAAAACGGAGCACATTGAAAAACCGTCTGTAGTGATTAAAAAAGAAGAACCTAAACTACCAGAGATACCTAAAGCAGTAGAAAGCGAAAAAGAACCCGTACTTTCAAATATAGAAGATCAAGAGATTCAAACACCTATTGCAAAAGCAACCAAAGCAATCATAGTTCAAGAACCTACACTAACTTCAAAAGAAAAAGAAGCAAAAGATGCTGCTGACATAGCCTACTGGGAAGCAGTACAGAAGAAGAGGAAGGCAGAAGAAAAAAGACGCAAAGAAAGCGTTCAGGTCACAGCACCTGTCAAACCTAAAAAAGTACAAACTCCTATAGTTAAAACACCTAAGCCAATAGTACAACATGTGAAAAAATCGGTGAGAAAACCTTTAACCACTAGGCCTTTGCCTAAAACATTAGATAGTAAAAAATACTATGTTCAAGTAGGTGCTTATAGAAAGAAACCAAGCTCACGTTTTATATCGGTCATTCGAAATAATGGGTACAAATATATCATTACAAAACCCGATACAAACGGTATCAAAAAATTACTCATAGGTCCTTACAGCGATAGAGAGTCCGTTAATCGTGCGCTCATCGATGTAAAAGACCGCATACATAAACGCGCTTTTATAACAACAAGGTAGATAACAATGCATAAAACAATACTTTTTGATCAACTTACCCCTGTTGCACTCTATGGGAAGATAAAAGAAATTTTTCCCAATGAAGTCACCATGCTTTTTGAGAGTGTCGTCAATACCAGTGATGGTAACTTCTCTTTTATCACTGTAGGTGCACAAGAACGCCTCAGCTATAAAGATAAAACAACCACCTATACCGACAAAAGCGGTCATAAAAAAACGTTAAAAGAAGACCCCTTCAGTTTTTTAAAAACATATTATAAGGGTGTTGACCAAAATGCCTATAAAGAAAAAGCTTTAGAGCTTGGCTTCTCTTTTGTAGATGGGTTTATAGGTTTTATCGCCTATGATATGGTCAAAGTATTTGAACCTGTACTTGAAGAGAGTATGGATGATCTACTTGATCCACTGGATACACCTGACCTTGATCTGGTACGTCCAAAGATCATCATTGCTTACTCACACAAGAGTGCAAAACTCACAATACTATTAAATGATAACTCTATGAAAGAGGGCATGAGTGCTATTGAAGCTATCTTAACAAACTCATGTACCCCAATGCCTCTTAAAGCAGTAGAGCTTGAAGGTGAAGGTAGTTTCAGTATAGATGAATAACGTTTTAAAGCACTGGTTGTGGAGTCTAAAGAGAACATACGTTCCGGAGACATCTTCCAGATACTTTTAGCCAACAGATATACACAAAAAGGGAAGATAGACCCATTGAGTTTTTACAGGGTACTGCGTTCTAAAAACCCTTCACCTTATCTTTTCTTACTGGACTATGAAGATTTCTCTATCTGTGGTTCTTCACCAGAAGTGATGGTACGTTTGACAGAAGGTGAGATACTTCTACGTCCGATCGCAGGTACACGTAAACGGGGTAAAAACCATCATAGAGACAAAGAGTTGGAACTTGAGATGCTGAATGACCCTAAAGAGTGTGCAGAACACCTTATGCTCATAGACTTGGGACGAAATGATGTGGGTCGTGTAGCACAGACAGGGTCAGTAAAAGTCACAGATATGATGCGTGTAGAAAAATACTCTCATGTGATGCATATGGTTTCCGATGTTGAAGCCATGCTACAAGAGGATAAAGATATGTTTGACCTCTTTGCTGCTACATTTACTGCAGGGACCATGACTGGTGCTCCCAAGATAGAAGCCATGAAGCTCATTGCACAATATGAAGGTTTAAAACGTGGTTTCTACTCTGGTTCTGTTGGTTACTTCTCTTTTGACGGGAACATGGATTCAGCCATTGCCATACGTACTTCACTCATCAAACCAGACAGTATCACACTGCAAGCTGGTGCCGGTGTGGTTGCAGATTCAAAACCGGAATTAGAATACCTGGAAGTGAAAAATAAATTAGGTGCACTGCTCTCTACACTGAAAGAAATGGAGACACTCTAAAATGGGCCACATATCCCTATGAAACAGCTCTTTGCCATCTTTGGAAATCCAGTTTCACACTCCAAATCCCCACTGATGCACAACCTCTCTTTTGAGGGCTTGAATTTTGACGGATGCTATGCACGCTATCTGCTTGAAGATGGAGACAAGCTCAAAGAAAAATTCTTTTCACTTGGCCTCAAAGGTATTAACATTACCGTACCTCATAAAGAGTATGCCTATGCTGCCTGTGATGTATTGGATCCTTTTGCCCAAAAAGTGGGTGCGGTGAATACTATTGTTGAAAAAGAGGGAAAACTCTATGGATACAATACAGATGCTCCCGGTTTTTTAAAAGCCATTTCTGAATTTGAGAATGTCAAAACAGTACTTTTTTTAGGTGCTGGAGGTACAGCAAAATCTACTTCTGTCATTCTCAAAGAAGCAGGCTATGATGTGACTATTCTTAATCGCAGTGGAGGCAGACTCACTTACTTTAAAGAGCATGGATTTGAAACACATACCTTTGATGATTTTGATCCAAAAGCCTATGACTTGGTGATCAATATGACTTCTGCCGGTCTTGAAGATAATTCACTCCCAGCTCCATCTAAAATATTAGAAAAAGTCATACCCACAGCAAAGGCCTGTGTGGATGTCATCTATGGGAAAGAGACACCCTTTTTAAAACTTGCAAGAAAATATAAGAAACCGACAAAAGATGGATCTGATATGCTGCTCTACCAAGGCATCATCGCTTTTGAGTATTTTACAGAACATGCTTTTAGCTTTGAGGAGATCAAACCGTACATGCACAAAGCATTTATACTTTAGCATTCTATTTGACTTCAATTAACCTTTAGTCATTAAAATGATACTATACAGACACGATATGAGGTTACCATGATAAATATTTTAATGATTGAAGATGATACAGAGTTTGCAGAATTGCTCTCTGAGTATCTTGCACAATATGACATCAAAGTCACCAACTATGAAGACCCTTATCTTGGGCTGAGTGCTGGTGTGAAGAAATATGATCTTCTTATATTGGATCTTACTCTTCCAGGTATGGATGGCTTAGAAGTATGTAAAGAGGTCGTGGAGAAATATGATATTCCTATCATTATCTCATCAGCACGTTCCGATATCAATGATAAAGTGGAAGGTTTTGCATTAGGTGCAGATGACTATTTACCTAAACCCTATGATCCCAAAGAGATGTATGCACGTATCACCTCACTTCTTAGACGTTACTCTAAATCAGAAAATAACAAGATAGCCACACCTAAGAGTGATTTTGAACTGAAAGGGGACACGATCTATTTTAAAGGAGAAGCACTCTCTTTAACACCTGCTGAATTTGAAGTCCTCTCTTTACTGGTAAAACATCAGGGAATTACACAATCTCGTGAGCAGATCATCAATACTTCTAGAGCCATGAGTATGGATTCACAAGGAAAAAGTTTAGATGTGATTATCTCAAAGATACGTACCAAATTGGGTGATAATAAACGTATACAGGCCGTGCGTGGTGTAGGATATAAACTCGTATGATCATCACATCATTACGTAGTAAAATAAGGGTTGTATTTTCTGTTACACTGCTTTTGCTAGGTGCATTATTTATATTTTCTATCAAATATGACCATGCGATGATAGAAGAGAGGAATATTGCTCAAGAACAGGCTATTTCCCATTATCTCTATACCTATTATTTAAAATATGGGAAGATCGATGAGGCATACCTTGAGGCACAAAATGTTTCACTCATTACAGATAAAGGAATGGTCGTTCAGATAGAACGTTTCTTTAAAGAAAAAGGTGAACTTAAACGTTATGCGGTAGACACCTTTCGTTTAAAGCGTATTATTATTATCAACAATGATCGCTTTAAACTCATACTTGAAAACAAGAATAAACCACAGTTCCCGATTAAACGCGTACTGATTTTTTCCATTGTCTTTCTTCTCATTGTACTATTATATTTGTGGATCATGAAAAGTTTACAGCCACTTTCCGCATTAAAAAGTCAAATAAAAACCTTTTCCAAAGGTAACCTAGATATAGAGTGTAAAAGTAATAAAAAAGATGAAATAGCCGAGGTGGCAAATGAGTTTGATCATGCCGTCACCATGATTCGTGAACTTCTTCATTCTCGTCAACTCTTTTTACGTGCCATCATGCACGAGCTTAAGACACCTATAGCCAAAGGGCGTCTTGTAAGTGAAATGCTTGAGGATGAGAAAAATAAAGCACGTATGCATAGTATTTTTGAGAGACTTAATCTTCTTATAGATGAATTTGCAAAGATCGAGCAGATCACTTCTAAAAACTTTGAACTAACGATCAAATCTTACAAAATGAGTGACTTGCTGGAAGCCAGTGAAGATATGCTCATGATAGAAAACCCAAAACGTCTCATCACAACCAGAATTCAAAAAGATTATAGTGTATCTGTTGATTTTGAACTTTTCACTCTGGTGATCAAGAACCTGCTTGATAACGGTATAAAGTACAGTACCGATAAACATATAACCGTGATCATAGATAGTAATACACTGAAAGTCATCAACAAAGGCGAAGCATTACCAGAACCATTAGAAAATTATTTCAAACCTTTCCATGCCTCTAAAAAAGGTTTAGGTTTAGGACTTTATATTGTAAAGAGTATTTTAGATATTCATCAAATGGAGTTACACTATCAGCATGAAGATGGAGAAAATATCTTCACGCTAGCATAGATTATTCAGATTCTTCATCTGTATGTGAAAGCATGAATGCAAGTTCTAAGGCTTGAGAAGCATTCAGTCTAGGATCACATTGTGTATGGTAACGACTTGCAAGACCTTCTGCCGTAATCGCACAAGACGTACTACCTGTACATTCAGTCACATCATTTCCTGTCATCTCTAAATGGATACCTGCAGCAATAGTACCCATTTCTTCATGTATAGCAAAGAACTGTTCCACTTCCGAGAGAATGTTATCAAAATCTCTGGTTTTAAATCCAGTTGAACTCTTTTCAACATTTCCATGCATAGGGTCACAAGACCATACAACATTTTTTCCTTCATCTCTTACACGCTTAAGAAGTTTAGGGAAATGCTCTCTGATCTTACTTGCTCCCATACGAACAATAAGGTTCAATCTCCCCTCTTCATTATCTGGATTCAATGCATCGATAAGCTCAATAAGTTCATCTTCTTCCATACTTGGTCCTACTTTACAACCAATAGGATTTTTAATCCCTCTAAAGTATTCGATATGTGCTTCAGTCAGATCTCTTGTTCTATCACCTATCCATAACATATGTGCTGAACAGTCATACCATTCACCAGTCTCAGTATCTTGTCTGGTCAATGCTTCTTCATAGTTTAAAAGTAATGCTTCATGTGATGTGTAAACCGTTGTTTGGTGCAATTGTGGCATAGTATCGCTGTTAAGGCCACATGCGGCCATAAACTTCATCGCATGGTCAATTTTAGTACTGAGTGCATCATAACGTTTCCCCAGTGGATTGTCTTTGATAAAATCAAGGTTCCACTGATGTACTTTCGTAAGATCTGCCAAACCACCTCTTGAAAATGCACGAAGAAGATTGAGGGTCGCAGCAGACTGATTATAGGCTTTGAGCATATTTTTAGGATTAGGTACTCTTGCTGCTTCCGTAAACTCAATACTGTTGATAATATCACCACGGTAACTTGGCAAACGTACACCATCGATCTCTTCAAAATCTGAAGATCTCGGTTTAGCAAATTGTCCTGCAATACGGCCTACTTTTACCACAGGCTTACCTGTACCATACATCAAAACCATATTCATCTGAAGCATCAGTCTAAAAAGGTTTTTAATGTTTTTTGCATTAAAGTCAGAAAAGCTCTCTGCACAATCTCCACCTTGAAGTAAAAAAGCTTCCCCGCGTCCGGCACGTGCAAGTTTCTCTTTCAGTGCTCTTGCTTCACCTGCAAAAATAAGTGGTGGGTAAGAGCTCAATTCTTCTTCTACTTTTTTAAGAAGTTCTTTGTCTTGATATGTTGGTTGTTGCTTTATGGGAAAATCTCTCCAACTGCTCGGTGTCCAACTCATAGTATATCCTTAAAAATAAATTGGATGATTATAGCTAAAAAAAATGAAAAAAAGGAATGCAGTTATTCACAGGGGTGAAAGAGGGGTGAATAACTTCACTTTATGATTAGAATAAGATTTACTTTTTCACAACAAATGTCACAAAATTTGCCCATTGAAATATCGTTTCAACACTCTTAAATCCTGCTTCTCTACACATCTGTATATTCTCTTTAATGGTAAAGGGAATTAGTACATTTTCCAACGCTTCACGCTTCTGTGCGATCTCATATTCACTGTATCCCTGCCCTTTCTTATAGTCATAATAAATATCTATGAGCTCCTTGTCAAGCCTTTTATCTTCAAAGACCACTTTCTCAGAAAAAATGAACATGCCATCCTCATTTAATCCTTTATAAAGCTTCTTGACAAGTTCAACACGTTGCATAGGCCGGATGAACTGTAAAGTATAATTTGCCACAATGATATCTTCTTTGTGGTAGTTATAGGTCAACATATCAGCTAACTCCAACTCTATGTTTGCACCAAAAGCCTGACATTTTTGCTCTGCCCTGTCTAGCATCGCTTGTGAATTATCTAAACCTTTCAGTTGCATTTTATGATCCATTTTACTGTGAAGATCGAGTAAAAACTTTGCTGTAGAGGAACCAAGATCAAGCACTTTTAACCCCTCTTTTTGTTCTGCAAGTATCAATGAGATGATCAATTTGCGTACCTCATCATAAAAAGGCACCGAACGACTTAACATATCATCGAAAACAGAAGCGACTGCTTCATCAAATTCAAACTTTTTTTCTATAGGCTTATTAAACACTTTATCTTGCATCATTTTTTCTTTAGATTTTATTTTTATCATTATATTCAAAGAGTATTCTAAATCAGTTGAAGCGTTAAATTTACTTATCTTATATTTTTTCATGATAGTCAAAGCTTTTTCTATTAGAATTAGCATTAAGGGATTAGAATTAGAAATATGGAAAAATTAACTATACTTATCGTAGATGATGATAAAACTACTACCTCTATACTTAATCATATGTTATATGCATATACAGATAACATCCTCACTGCGTCTGATGGTATAGAGGGGCTTGAACTTTTTCAGATATATCATCCAGATATCATCCTCTCTGACATCAATATGCCGCGTATGAACGGTCTGGAAATGGTTGAGCAGATAAGAAAAATAGATGAAAATGTAAAGATAGCTATCTTTACAGACTTTGAAAAACGTGATATTCTTCTTAAGGCTATTGAACTTGGAGTGAATCAATTCCTTTCAAAACCCTTTGCATCTAAAAGCTTTTCTAAAACCATACAAAACCTCTATGATGATGTGATAGAGAAAAGATATAGTAACAGAGAAATCCAAAGACAACAGAATATACTCCATGCTATCAATGAAATGTCCCATAATTTTTTACAACAATCAGACTGGATGAAAGCGCTCAAACAGGAAATGCAAAACCTTAAAGAAGCTTCTGACATGTCATCGATATTTATATACCAAAATGAGCAAGAGAATGATAATCTCTCAGCACAAAAACTTTTATATATCAACGATAATCCGGAAGCAAAAAGTAAAAAACGTATCCACTACCGTAAACACTATTTTATGCGATGGAAAAACCAATTAGAGAAAAACTTGTCTATCAATGGGAGTAGAGAGGATTATGACAAGTCAAAAAAGAAACTCTTAGACCTTTTTAAAATAAATTCTCTGCTCATATTACCTATCTTTGTCCAAAATAAATGGTGGGGATTTCTTGGTATTGGTGATGAACACAAACAAACGCTTGAGTCCACCAATGTCGAAATGCTCAGTACTGCTGCATCCATCATCGGTGCGGCTATCAATAACAGAAACAACCTTCAATCACTGGAGATGTCTTCAGCTGTCTATGAACATACCATGGATGGTGTTTTAATCACAGATAAACATAACCGTATTCTACATGTGAATGATGCATTTCTTGATATTACAGGCTATTCACTTGAGAGTGTGATAGGCAAAGATCCTAAAATCCTAAAATCAGGAAAACACGATAAACACTTTTACCAAAAAATATGGAACCAATTATCTATGGATGGATATTGGCAAGGAGAGATCACCAATCGTAAAAAAAATGGTGAAATCTATATCGAATGGCTAAGTATCAATACGATCAAAAATGCTCAAGGTGAAATTGAAAATTTTATCGGTATCTTTTCAGATGTAACACACCAACGAAAAGATGCACATAACCAGGCTTACTTAGCCACACATGATCCCCTTACCGGTCTTTCCAATCGACTTTTATTCGACGATAGGTTAGAACATGCGATCCATCATGCAGACAGGTTCAATAAATGTATTAGTCTCATATTTTGTGACTTAGACAATTTTAAACCGATCAATGATACCTATGGTCACACCGTAGGTGATGAGATACTCAAAAGAGTAGGAAGTTCTCTACAAGAGATCCTAAGAAAAGATGATACAGTCTGTCGTTTCGGTGGTGATGAATTTGTCATCCTTGTTGAAGAGTTACACAGTTTTGAGTATCTAGACGAAGTTTTACATAGAATCAATCAAATTACACATACCCCTTGTATCATCGAGGGGAATACTATCTCTATAGGTATGAGTATCGGTGCTTCGATCTATCCAGATGACGGTGTGACACCAGAAGCCTTGATAAAATCTGCAGATACTGCAATGTACAGAGCAAAAAATCGTGGTAAAAATTGTATAGAGTACTCTCAGTCAAATCCTGATTTATATTGTCTAAAAAAATACAAAAACATACACCATTCTGTTTAAGATATGTTAAAAGAAGCTATCATTTTATACTATAGGCATCTTCTTCATAATAATCTCTTTTTTGCTCTCTTTATATCCTCAAAAATCTGTTTTCTTAGGGTATCTAAACTATCAAATTTTTGATTGATACGAATGAAGTCTACAAATTCCAATGTTATTTCTCCACTAACTTTAACGATCTCTTGATCTAAAATATGTGTCTCTACCGCATATGAGTCATCTGTTGTCACCCGGTGTCCTAAAAAGCTTACAGAGTCTAACCACTGACCATCAATAAGTGTACGTGTTGCATATACACCTTCTAATGGGAGTTGATACTCTTTTACATGTAAATTGATCGTGGGGACCAACTCTTTTTTACCCAATCCCTGTCCTTGTACCACCGTACCTTGAATGTAATAAGTTCTACCCAGTAATGCATTTGCCAGTTCGATTTTTCCCTCACGCAAATACATTTTGATAATACGAGAGTGTACAGGTGTACCCCCAAGGGTTACCTGATCAACGATGTCTATTTGTTTATCAGATAGGGTTTTCAGCATCTGAGCATTCCCTGCTTTATTTTTACCAAAATGGAAATCATACCCCACAACGATCGTTTCAAGTGCAGGGAAATCAACTTCCAGTTTATGCACAAAGGCTTCAGGCGTCAATGCTTTTATTTTATCGAAATGATAAAAGCAGCATACTTTAGAAGTAAATAGTGAACGTTTATATCCAGGTGTCAGATAGCCGCTATTTCTTTCTATGATCACCAATGCATCCACTTTATCTATAAGCGCCTGATGTCCAAGATGTATGCCGTCAAATGAACCTATGGCGATACGTTTGATCTGATTGCGGAAAGACAAGTCTATTTCTCCATCTTTACAAAATGATAAAGATACTCTTGGTTACCCTCTTTACCTTGAACCTGTGAGAGTGCCTGGTAGTGAAGTCTCCATCCTAATGCTACAGCTTTGGCTTCAAACTCCTCTTTGCGTCTGGCTATCGCATCAAGATCCTGTACGACACCCTTACTGTCACGCTTCACATCCTTACCCACTTCAAACTGTGGTTTGTAGAGGATAATGATATCTGTGCCCTTTTGGCTAAGCCTGTCTATAGTATCTATGATTTGCAAGATAGAGATAAATGACACATCACAGGTGATCAATTCAAAAGCATCATCACTTTGGAATTCCCGTATATCTGTCTCTTCATACAATGAAAGTTTTTCATTATTACGCAGTGAAACATGCAGTTGGTCTTTTCCTACATCTACACAAGAAAGTGTTGAGACAGCATTTTCAAGCACAATCTGAGCAAACCCGCCCGTACTGGAACCTATGTCTAACGCTTTTTTTCCTTTAAAGTCCATAGGATGCTCAGCCAAAAAATTCTCTAATTTACGGGCTGCACGACTGACATAAAACTTCGTATCTTCTATTTCGACTATACTGTTTTCATCAACTTTAGCTGAAGCCTTGGCCTTCTTGCCATCTACTAGAACCTGCCCAGCCTTTATCGCATCATTTGCACGGTTACGACTTTCAAAGTAACCCTCTTCTACCAGGTATTTATCCAGTCTCATAACATTTCCCTCATTTCTTCTTCCCTCAATGTCTTCACACCCAGACTCTCAGCCTTGGTCAACTTAGATCCTGCATCATCACCATAAATAACATAGTCTGTCTTTTTACTCACAGAACCACTGACTTTGGCACCCAATTTTTCAAGCATCTCTTTGACTACTCCACGACTTACAGACATAGACCCGGTCAGTACGACTGTTTTGTTTTTAAAAGGATTTTCTTCTGCTTCGACTTTCTCTTCTACTGTAGGTTGTATCACTTCAAAAAGTTTGAGGACAAAGTCATAATTAACACGCATGAATTCTAGTAAAGAATTTGCCATCTCTTCACCTATACCATCCAATGCTACTACTTCTTCAAATGTAGCATCTACAATGTCAAGTCCAAACTCCAAGGCCAATGACTTACTGGCCACTTCCCCGATATGTTCTATACCCATGGCAGAAAGTAATCTATAAAGGGGTGCGCCTTTTGTCTCAGCAATGGCATCAAGAAGGTTTTGTATACGCTTCTCTTTAAAACCTTCCATGCCTTCCAAATCCTCAAACTTCAAATGATAGAGTCCTAAAATATCTTCTATTTTATGCTCTTTCACCAGTATCTCAACAATCTTGGATCCAAGTCCATCTATGTTCATACATCCTTTTTTAGCAAAGTGAATGATGGAATTTACTACCCTGTCTGGGCAATCGAGATTTTGGCACTTTATCAGTGTCCCTTCATCGAGAAGTTCACTTTGACAGGTCGGACAGGCTGTCGGTCGTGCAATCACTCTCTCTGATCCATCTCGTCTATCTGTTAACACCTTCGTGATCTTAGGGATCACATCCCCGGAGCGTATCAGTATGACACTATCACCTACCATCAAGCCCTTACGTTCTATCTCGTCAAAATTATGCAGTGTCGCACGACTTATGATAGCACCATCTACTTCCACAGGTTCCACTTCTGCTACAGGGGTAATCACACCCGTTCTTCCTACCTGCAAAGTAATATCATTGACCTTAGTCACTTTCTCTACAGCAGGGAATTTATAAGCACACATCCATTTTGGAACCTTGACCGTATAGCCGAGATCCTCTTGCTTGCTTACCTCATCTACCTTGATGACCATACCGTCCATCATCATGGGTATCTCATTACGCAGAGAGATAAGATCTTGATAAAATGCTTCTATCTCTTCTATGTTATGACACTCTTGTACATGAGGAGGCTCTAAAAAACCCAGGTCATACACAAAATCCATCTTTTGGGAGAGCTTTTTCTGAGTTAAACTGTTTTCACCTAAACCCCAAGGGTAAAATACCAATCTTCGTTTTGCAGTGACAGAAGAGTCCAGCTGTCTGAGACTTCCTGCTGCAGCATTTCGCGGGTTTGCAAAAACCTGTTCACCCTTTTCCAGTCTCTCTTTGTTGATGATCTCAAAATCATCTTTACGAATGACCACTTCACCACGTATCTCTATCTGCCCCTCATAGTCGATGCTTAAAGGTACAGAACGGATGGTACGTACATTATCTGTCACCTCTTCACCTACAACTCCATCCCCACGAGTGATCGCACGGACCAATTTACCATTTTGATACAGCAAGTTCATGCTCGCACCATCAAATTTAGGCTCACAGAAATAGACACATTCACCTACATTTTTAACTGTTCTGTTCAACCACTCCTGTACTTCATCTTTGTTGAAGACATCTTCCATACTCCACATACGTTTGATATGCTTCGCCTTGGAAAACTCATCACGTACCATACCACCGATACGCTTCGTAGGAGAATCCTCTGCTACTTCTTCCGGATGGGTATTTTCATACTCTAACACTTCATGGTAAAGCCTATCATACTCTTCATCTGTCGCAACAGGATTGTCTTCAACATAATAGTTATGTGCCCACTTTTTAAGGAGTTGGATCTTTTCTTGGTATTGTTCGTTTGTCATTGTTTATAATTTACTTTCTCTTTTTTTCCATCAAACTTCGGAGTCGTATGTAAAATATACACGTCCAAAAAAGCTTTCGCCCTGGCTAAATACTCTCTTGCTTTCATCCTATAGGCAGCCTTTGTACCAGGGATATCTTTTGCTATAAACCCTATGACTTTTTGTCCTTTGGCTTTGGCTAGGAACAACGCTCTTTCAAGATGAAATTTCTGAGAAACGATTATATAGTCTTTTAGGTCAAAAATCGCTTCTGCTCTCACCACAGAATCCAGTGTTCTGACACCCAAAGGATCAAGGATAATATACTGACTTGGAACCCCTGCTTTTATCAAATCTTTTTGCATCTTACTGGTCTCATTATAATACCTTGTGCTGTTGTCCCCAGAAACCACTATGGCCTTCACTTTTCCTGCTTTAAAAAGTTCTGCTACTGCGCGTATCCTGTACAGGTAAAAGTAGTTTGTCCCACCGCCTATCATATATTTGGCTGTACCAAGCACCAACGCAGTTTGTTTGGCGGGAATATTCTTAATGTTACTATAAAGAGCTGGTTCTGCCTGTTTTGAGATAGACATATTTATGACAACTAGGGCTATTATCGTAACCAATACAAAACCAAGGATCCACTTTAGTATGCGTATCACAATCTTACAGCATCTCTTTCAAAACTGCTAAAGCCTGTTGATGCTCAGCCACATCATGGCAACGTACGATTGAAGCCCCATTTTCAACAGCTTTTAGGTGAATGGCCAAGGTTCCCGGTAAACGTTCTTCTGTGGTGCTAGCAATGATCTTATTTATCATTGATTTTCTACTAGCACCTACCAACACTTCACAGCCAAATACTTTAAAGTGTGCCATGTTTTTGATCAGGGTCAGATTGTGTTCCAAAGTTTTACCAAAACCTAGCCCTACATCCAAAATAATATTTTCTCTACGCAATCCCATGGCTTCACATTTACTTATGCGTGCTTCAAAGAAGTCGCTCACCTCAACCATCACATCAGCATAATTTGGGTCCTTTTGCATGGTTTTAGGGGTACCTTTCATATGCATGATACACAGTTTTACATCATACTTTACTGCAAGATCAATAATGGCATCATCACTTGCACCGGTAATATCATTGATGAGACTAAATCCACTGTTGAGCGCGTACGCTACAACATCCGGACTATAACTGTCTACAGAAAAAATAGCTTTTTCATACAGTTTTTCTGACTTTATGATGTCACAAATGGGTTTGATACGTGCCAACTCCTCTTCTACGCTTACTTCATCTGCACCCGGACGTGATGACACCGCACCGATATCTATAATATTTGCGCCACTCTCTATCATGGTGTTGATCTGGATGATGGCATCCTCCGCTTTAAATCTGCTTCCGGCAAAAAAACTGTCATCGTTCGCATTGATCACACCCATGATCTGAGTAGGATAGGTTTTGATAGAAAGAAACTTCTTCAGT
>ENA-OVOD01000014-OVOD01000014.1-sediment-metagenome-genome-assembly--contig:-NODE-14-length-21332-cov-3.412656_pt1 | contig 21332 bp, 21 predicted proteins | sample MGYA00250097_ERZ650218 | MGnify/ENA primary metagenome ERZ650218 (study PRJEB26732, sample SAMN07278952) | sediment metagenome | biome: marsh; feature: saltmarsh; material: sediment | place: USA... | reverse complement strand
AGAGGTCAAAGATAAAAAAGAGATCGCTCAAGTTGCAACTATCTCTGCAAACTCTGATCAAACGATCGGTAACTTGATCGCTGAAGCGATGGATAAAGTAGGTAAAGACGGTGTCATTACAGTAGAGGAAGCCAAAGGTATAGATGATGAGCTTGAAGTGGTAGAAGGTATGCAGTTTGACAGAGGCTACCTCTCTCCGTACTTCGTTACGAATTCTGAAAAGATGACTTGCGAGATGGAAAATCCTATCATTCTTTTAACCGATGCAAAAATCACTTCACTTAAAGACCTTGTTCCTATGCTAGAGCAAGTACAGCAAAGTGGACGTCCTCTTCTTATCATCGCTGATGACCTGGAAGGTGAAGCTTTGGCGACACTTGTTCTGAACCGCCTTAAAGGTGTATTGAATATCGTAGCTGTAAAAGCTCCTGGTTTTGGTGATAGAAAAAAAGAGATGCTAAAAGATATTGCTATCTTGACGGGTGCAACACTCATCACTGAAGAGCTTGGACTTTCACTGGAAAAAGCAACTTTAGCTGACCTTGGTCAAGCTGCAAGAGTGGTTATCGACAAAGACCACACAGTGATCGTTGACGGTAAAGGCGATAAAAATGCTGTGGCTGCCAGAGTCAATGAGATCAAAACACAGGTATCTACAACTACAAGCGAATATGACAAAGAAAAACTTCAAGAAAGACTTGCAAAACTTGCAGGTGGTGTTGCTGTAATTAAAGTAGGTGCTGCAACTGAGACTGAAATGAAAGAGAAAAAAGACAGAGTTGATGATGCACTTTCTGCAACAAAAGCTGCTGTGGATGAAGGTATCGTTATCGGTGGAGGAGCAGCACTTATCAAAGCAAGTCAAGCCACTTCACTTAACCTTTCAGGAGATGAAGAAGTAGGTGCACAGATCATCCTAAGAGCAGTATTTGCTCCTATGAAACAAATCGCTCAAAATGCCGGATTTGATGCAGGGGTTGTAGCAGATAAGATCGCTAACGCAACAGAAGAGAATCTAGGATTCAATGCTGCAACCGGAGAATATGTTAATATGCTAGAAGCAGGTATCATAGACCCGCTTAAAGTGGAACGTGTAGCACTTCAAAATGCCACCTCAGTTGCATCATTACTTCTTACTACTGAAGCTACAGTTTCAGATATACCTGAAGCTTCTACATCCCAACCAGCTATGCCAGATATGGGCGGTATGGGTGGTATGCCAGGTATGATGTAACCTAGGTTAAGACTGCATCAAAAACCTTGCCAGAACGTTAGGAATAACGATCTGGTAATCCTAAAATATACATTATCGAATCAGTTTCTGAAATTCAAAGACAGGTAAGGGTTTTGAAAAATAGTACCCTTGCATATAGTCACATCCATAAGAAGCGATCATCTCAACCATTTTCTTATTTTCTATACCTTCGACCACTATCTTCATTCCTAAGGTGTGTGCTAATTCTATAATCGCTCTTACTATTCTTTGATCTTCTTGGTTTGTTAAAATATAATCTACTAAACTTTTATCAATTTTTAAATTATCTGCGGGAAATTTTTTCAAGTATCCAAAAGAGGTATACCCTGTACCAAAATCATCTAATGATATGCCTACGCCCAATTTTTTTAATGCAAGAAAGTCTTTTACAGTCTCAGATTCATTGAGCATGGCTATGCCTTCTGTAATTTCAAATTTTATCAATTCCGGATTAATCTGGTGCTCACCAAGTTTTTGTTCTACATATTGTACAAATTTACCCGTATTTATTTCCACCATCGATACATTAATCGAAACTTCAATCTGCTTAAATTTAAATAACTCCCAACGCTTTTGCTGTTTAAGTACCTCTTCAAGTATGTATTGACCCAACTTAATAATAAAACCTGTTTTTTCCATTAAAGAGATAAAGACATCCGGGGGAATCAAACCATATTGAGGATGTTTCCAACGGATTAGTGCTTCAGCGGCTACAACCTCTTGATTTTCAACTTTGACAATAGGTTGATAATAGACTTCAAATTCACCCCTGCTCAAAGCGCGGGGCATATCACTATGCAGTCTCAATTCATCATAATCCGCATTAAATTTTTCAGGTATAAATATCGTTATGTTGCCATCACCTTCTTTTTCCGCCTCCGATAATGCCTTATACGCATGATCGAGTAATTTTCGTATACTTCCACTGTCTGGATATATGGCTATACCTGCTGAAACTGTTAAATGTAGATTCACATCCTCAATTTTGTAAAATGATGCTAATTTTTTCTGAATATCCTCTACAAATGTTTTTGCCTCTTCTATAGAATGTAAATTCGTTACAGTAAGTAGGAAATGGTTATCAAAAGTATGATAAACGGATACATCTAAATTTATCTTTAAAGTCTCCAAATAGTTAGCAAACTTTTTGAGTACAGCATTGGCTTGATCATATCCAATAATAGACCGTAACCTGGAAAAATTATCTAAATGCAGAAGCATTAATGCCAGCTTATTTTTCTCTAAATGGGCTTTAGAGAAAAATGCCGGTAGATCATGATATGCCTGTAGTTGATTTGGTAAATTCGTAAGTTGATGCCTAAAGTGTGTGCCTGAACGTTCTTTTTCTTTCGTGAGATCTTGTATAGATATAAGATTGCATAAGACTTCATCAGGCATTCTCATTACGATAGTGTCTAAATATAAATTAACAGGTATTTCATCACCCTCTGAAATTTTCAACATAGATTGGGGATACGTACCGACTTTGTCATGAGGACCAACACGATTTTCTTCAATAAATTGATCTAACGCTATCCAATCCCTTTTTACTTTGATCTGCACAGGAGTTTCCAACGTTTTAAATAAAAAGTCATTCTTTAATTGTAAGAGTCTTAATATAGCATTATTCGCATACATTACTTCATTTTTAGCAGAGAGTATCAAGATTGCATTGTCAGAAAGATCCAAGGCTTTTTGAAAAACCTTTAGGTTATTTTCAACTGTTTCACCTAATTTCTTTTTTTCTATCAAAATAAAATAATAATAGAGTAAAAAGACAAAAAAGAAAAGTGAAATAATGACTAAGGCATACTCTTCTATCGTCATTTGCTGCATAATATGTTCAAACTTCTGCAATGTATCATTCATATAAAAACCTTCTAGGTATTAAATTTAATTTAATTATATTATACCGACATTCAAACTCATCTTTTACTTAAACACAATGCTTCTATCTGGCTTGTGGCATCTTGTATCATAAATTTCTGATTCACTTCAATTGCACTCAGTTCAATGGTCTTGTCTTCCACAGATATTTGTGCCCATCCTTTACGGCACTGCAGTTTAGGATCATTCATCGTCAGTTTTTTACTTATATACTCTAAATACTGACTTTTTTGCTCTAAGATAAAAACCATATTTTGACTATACTTTTTATACATTTCAGGTAAAGAAGAAGAAAAACGTTCTAATTTATACGTCATGACTCTCTTAAATTCATCTTCTAAACGTATAAATTCAATCTGTGTCTCTTTGAGTTGTCTGCTAGGTGAGCTACGCAATAAGATTTCTTCTGTATGGTTTAATTCACGGACAAGATGGTGCAGCTTTTGATTCATCACATAGGTAAATCGTTCACTGAGCTCATTTAAGGTATAGAGTATCTCTCTCATATCAGGCAGTATCATCTCCATCGCAGCACTAGGAGTTGGTGCACGTAAATCTGCTACCAAGTCACTTATCATCACATCAACTTCATGCCCAACGGCACTCACTACCGGTGTTTGCATAGCAAAAATAGCATCTGCCACAATTTCCTCGTTAAAGCTCCATAAGTCTTCTGCACTTCCCCCACCACGTCCTACAACTACAACATCAACGCCTAAGCTATCTGCATAGTGCAAAGCATTGGCTATCTGTGAAGCTGCCTCATCTCCCTGTACCAATGTATCAACGATCACAACTTCAAGTAATGCCCAGCGCTGTTCAATAATTTTCAACATATCATAGAGTGCCGCGCTCTCTTTTGCTGTTACCAATGCTATTTTTCTGATATGTTTAGGCATAGGTTTCTTTCTTTGTGCATCAAAGTACCCCTTTTCCTTTAAGCGTTCTTTGAGCTGTTCATAGGCCAATGCCAAAGCACCCTTGCCATAGGGTTCAACATGTACAGCATAGAATTGATATTCGCCTCTAGGTGTATAGACCCCTACTGAACCTTCTATGACAATATGCATCCCTTTTTCTATACGAAATTTTAATTTCGAAACCGAAGAGCGCCACATGACACATTTGATACTGCTCTCTTTATCTTTAATAGAAAAATAGATATGTCCTGAAGTATGATAGGTGACCGATGCCACTTCACCTTCAACAAGGATATGCATAAATGTGGCTTCAAGCAGTGATTTAATTTTTGTATTGAGTGAGGAGACACTCATCATTGATTGACTCATGATACTCCTTTTTAGATCTATAAGTTATATTTTTTGTGCAACGAGAAGGGTCGATATACCCATAGAGAAAGATTTGATATATTTCATCTCAAATCCAGCTTCTTCCAACTCTTTGGCTAACATTTCTGTGGTTAAGAACTCTTCTATCGATTCCGGAAGATATTTATAGGCTTCATAATTTTTTGAAATAAGCCCACCTACACGTGGTAGTACTTTTTTCATACCAAAATCAACGACCTTGTCTACAACACCACTTCGATCTTGTTTTGTAAATTCTAAGATCACGACAATACCGTTTGGCTTTAATGCACGGTTAAACTCTTGTAATGCCTCTACTCTATCGACCACGTTGCGAATACCATAAGAGATGGAAATAACATCCGTACTCTCATCCGCTATAGGCAGTTTCTGTGCTTTACCTTCGATAAACTCTGCAAAATCCACTTTTCCTTTTGCTACTTCCAGCATGCCTACAGAAGGATCAACTCCTACATATTTTTCGATGTTTACACCATTCTTACTGGCTTGTTCTTTCCAGTAAATTAACAGATCACCGGTACCTGTCGCTACATCTGTAATCTGTGTTAACTCTTTTTTACCTAATATCTCAAATGCTTTATCGCACCCTTTTTTACGCCACTGGATATCGATACCAAAACTTAATACCCTGTTCGCCAGGTCATAGGTTGATGCGATATCATCAAACATTGTGACAATTTTTTCTTGTTTTTCTTCTTTATTTGTGAGTTTTTCAATGCCCAATTTGTTTGCTCCATATCATCAAATCACACTCTTTTTTGTTTTGATGTAAAAATTGTAAATTCATAGTTGTATTATAGGTTAAATTATTCGTAGAGAGCTTAGGGGTTTGGTAAAGCAAGATCCAGTCTATCTTCTCTTTAAGTGCTTCCAACATACCTTCTCCGCCCTCTACCATAACAAATGAAGGTGTATCTAAAAAATCCAATGTGTTGATGATCTCTACACTCCTGTTCTCAATACTGAAAAGTGGAATGTTTCTATCAAAATTATCTTCTTTGGCATAGATCTTGATATTAGGTGCTTGCGCTTCTATAAATCTACAGTCTAAAGTAGGCCTGTCTTCTCTTACGGTATTACCCCCTATGAGCAATGTATCACACACTTCTCTTAGCTGATGTACATGGGTTAAGGAAGCTTTAGAACTTAAATAACCTCCACCGATACGACCATTGGTGGTCTGTGCCAACTTAAAAAGTACAAAAGCTCTCTTTTGCCAAATAAGAAAAGGCTCTATCAAGTCTTGACACTCCTCTTCCAATACACCTACACTCACATTTTCCAATTGCTTCACACCGCCACTATGACCCTCTATAGGATCTTCTATACCTATCACTACCCTCTTTAATGCTAATAACTGCAATAGAGAAGCACAAGAAGGCGTTTTCCCTTCATGTGAACAGGGTTCAAGTGTCACATAAATACAGCATTGACTAAAAAAATCTTTGGGAAGTGTTAAAAGAAAGGCATGTGCCTTATGGGAATCATTGGGATCAAAATCTATAGATGTGTTTGAGAGTGTTTCGTAGGCTGAGAGTAATGCCAATACTTCGGCATGTGAAGAACCAGCTTTTTGATGCGAAGCTATAGATAAAATGTTACCTTCAAGAGTAACTACAGCACCTACTGCAGGATTGGGGTACGTTAACCCTTGGTATTCCCAAGCTTTCTCCAGAGCAAGCTGCATATAAAATTCATCTCTCACAGCAACCTCTCCTTTATGTAAAAGCTAAATCTAGTTCCAGTCAAAATAGGTTTTTGCTGTACCTAATGCTCCATATTCAAAGCTTTCATCACCCTGCTTTGTTTCCACAACAATACCATCGTTATCCGCACTTTTGAGGATCCCCTTCACTTTATCTCCACCTGAGACCTTGAGCTTGACTTTTTCACCGATGGCATTTTTAAAGTGCACAGGTTTTGTAAGTTTTCTTTCTATACCTGGAGAACTGACCTCCAAACGGTATTTTTGACTCATTGGCGGATGCACATCTAAAAAAGGTGATAGTTCATGAGAAATAGTCGCACATAAGTCAAGATCTACACCACCCGTTTTTGTTACCAAAACACGAAAAATGGTCTCTTCGAATTCTGTCACTATCTCTATATCATATAAAGATGCACCATTGGCTTCTATAATTTTAGCTATTTGTGTTTCAAGATTCATCTGTAGACTCCTCATCATCTTTAGCATTTCTAGTGCTTATTTGTTTAAAGAGGTCTTCTATCCGACTCACTTTTTCTAACTGATGATCAAACTCAAAGGTAAATCTTGGAGCCTTAAACCACCCTTCACTCTGTTTACAGTGATTCTGTATATATCCCGATACAGTTCTTAGCTGCTTAAGTGCTTCACGCTGTTCTTTCTCACTTAAAAAAGAAGTATCCAGATAAACTTTGGCATCAGACCTACCTTTTGAACAAACAACATCAGTGACTGTGAGTCCGTTAATACGCTCATCATCCAAACTGCTAAGTGCTTCAGGAATAATCTCTTTAAGTACAGATTCTACACGATGTCTTTTAATCTCTTCATGTGTCATCTTTGACCTTTCTTATGCATAATACGACTTGTCGTATAAGCCAACTGCTGAAATGAAATCAGCATCAGCGTTGTCATTTGGACTTTACTCAAATGACGTCCTATAAAGTAACCTGTTCTTCAACATCTTTAAATGTTTCGATCACATCACCCTCTTTAATATCATTAAAGTTTGCGAGCATGATACCACATTCATAGCCGTTCTTCACCTCTTTAGCATCTTCATTGAAACGCTTGAGTGAAGAGATAGTACTCTCATATACAACCACACCATCACGAATAAGTCTGGCTTTTGAATTTCTTGTGATCACACCATCAGATACTTTACATCCGGCAATAGTACCTACCTTACCAACAACAAATGTCTCACGTACATCTGCCTGCCCAGTTACTTCTTCTGAAATAACCGGACTCATCATACCACCTAGAAGTGATTTCACATCATCAAGAAGATCATAAATGACAGAGTAAGAACGTATCTCTATACCTAACTCTTTTGACTTCTTCTTCACTGCACCTGTTGGACGCACATTAAATCCGAGTACAACCGCATGTTCAGATGCATCAGCAAGTGCAAGATCACTCTCAGTCACTCCACCCACACCTTCATGAATGATATTTACTTTTACTTCTTCATTTCTAAGCTTCTCTAAGCTACCTTTGATGGCTTCAAGAGAACCTTGAACATCTGCTTTGATGATCACAGGAAGTGACTTGAGCTGTCCTTCGGCAATAAGTGCAGAAAGGTCATCAAGAGATGCTTTCGTACTCTTAGAAAGTTGCTTAGTTCTGTCATATTCAGCTCTTTTCTCAGCCAATTCACGTACTTCTTTGTCTGTATCCATCACGATAAGTTCATCACCCGCGCCTGGCACTTCATTCAGTCCTACAATCGCTGCCGGTGTACTTGGACCGATCTCTTTAACATTACTTCCGTCATCCAATTTAATGGCTTTGATACGCCCGTATGTCTTACCTACGATCACATTATCACCTATATGTAATGTACCATTTTTGATAATCACATTAGCCACTGGTCCAAAACCTTTTTCAAGAGAACTTTCAACCACAACAGCTTTTGCTTTTCTGTTTGGATTGGCCTTGAGTTCCATCACTTCTGCTTGTAAAAGAATCGTTTCAAGTAAGTCATCAATACCCATACCTGTGTGTGCTGATACAGGAACAAATTCATACTCTCCACCCCAATCTGCTGCCATGACACCTATCTCAGAAAGTTGAGCCTTCACGTTGTCAGGATTTGCACTTTCTTTGTCCATTTTATTAATGGCAACGATAAGAGGTACTCCAGCAGCTTTAGTGTGAGCGATCGCTTCTTTGGTTTGAGGCATGACACCGTCATCTGCTGCAACAACAATAATAACAATATCTGTTGCCTGTGCTCCACGTGAACGCATTTCTGTAAATGCTTCGTGACCTGGAGTATCCACAAACGTGATCTTCTTACCATTTTTTTCTACTTGGTAGGCACCTACGTGTTGTGTAATACCACCTGCTTCCTTATCTGCTACTTTTGAAGTACGAATTCTGTCAAGAAGTGATGTCTTACCGTGGTCAACATGTCCCATGATCGTAATCACAGGTGGTCTTTCCTCAAGATTCGACTCATCCTCTTCTGCATCATATTCTTCTGTAATATCCAGTTCATCAAGAGGATTAACAGTCGTCACTTCAACTTCAAACTCTTCAGCCAATATCTCGATTTCATCTTTACTTAAAAAGTCATTCTTTGTTACCATCATACCCAATGCAAAAAGTACACCGATCACTTCACCTACAGAACGGTTTACCTTTTCAGCAAACTCATAAACCCTTACATTTTCAGGGATCTCTACAGAAGTTACTACTTCAGTATTTTCTACTTTTTCATACTTTTTACGTTTACCACCACGCTTGAGTGAACGTTTTTGCTGAGGACGGAATGCTTGTTTACCTTTAATAGGTCCACCACTTGCTGCTTCTCTTTTCTTCGCTTCTTCTTTACGTTTTTGTTCTTGACGCATCATATCTTCATAGATGTTTTTATCAGAGAAATCTAAAAGTACTACTTCTTCACCGCCAAAACCACTATCAATATCGCCACTCATACTGTCATGATTGAAAATATCTATTTTCTTACCAGTATCTCTGGCTTCTGCTACCTTCTTTGGTTTCTTTTTTGCCACATAGGGTGTTTGCTCATCCATAGAGATCTTCGTTGCAGCTCTTACCGGTGCAGGTTTTGCTTTTCTCACAATTTTAATGCCACCTCGAGAAAGTGTTTTTCTCTTTGGTTTATCTTCAGCTTCTTCTGTAGCAGCAGGTGCTTCAGGTTCCGCTTTCTTGCTGACAACAGAGATACCTTTACGTTTCTTCACCTTTTTGACTTCAGGCTTTTCAGTCTTTTCAATGCTTTTTGAAGTCACTTCTGGTGTCACTGTCTCAACTTTCTCTTCTGTTGGCACTTCAGGAGTATCGGCTGTAGTTTCAGTTGCTGGTTTTTCTGCAGTCGAAGTTTCAACTTCCGGGGTTGAAACTTTTTTCTCTACAGTTTCCACTTTTTTCTTTACTACAGTAATTTTTGCTTTGCTACCAGGTTTCTTAAACCCTTTTGGTAATGTTCCGCTAATCGCATAATCTACGAGGATACCAGCATTTTCCATACTGATAGTACTGTTGGCTGCTTTGACATCAAAACCTAACTCTTTGGCTTTGTCTAGCAAATCTCCATTTGACAATCCTGCTTCATCTGCTATTTCTTGGATTTTAACTTTATCCATTCTTGATTAACTCCTTTAATATAATGCAACTAGTTGCATTTGTTGGCTTCATTTGCCAACGCTTCCAATAACTTAGTAAATCGTTCTGCATCTTGTTTGAAACGCTTCACTAAGCCTTTGATTTTTTTCTCATTATGTATACAAATATCACAGAGGTAAAAGCTTCTTCCTTTACCATCAAATCCTACTACCTCGCTCCCCTCTTGTTTTAAACGAATCAAAGTGTTTTGAGGAAGTCTACTTCGGCAAGCGATGCACATACGTGTTGGTTGTGATTTTTTCATGCGTATTATACCTAAAAAGAGATTAAGCGTACAGCTTAACTCTTGGTTATGACACCATTATTGTCTAAAGAGAGAATAAAAACCCTGAATTGAGGGAAACGTGCCTGTAGTGCTTGTGCTATTTTATTTGCATCTTTATCGTATGCAAGGTTGAAAAATGTGGAACCTGAACCTGAAAGTGTACTCATAAGTGCACCATGCTTCAATGCCAACTTCTGAACATCAAACAACTCAGGCATCATTTTCATTCGTCTTGCCTGATGTAATTTATCTTTAGATGCGATACGCAAAAGATCCCAAGATTCGCTCATAAAAAGGGCTGTCATATAAGACGCACGAGAAAGTGAATAGACTGTCTCCTCTTTTCTATACATTTTAGGTAATATCGTACGCGATTTCGCGGTAGATATGGTACGGTTAGGTACAACTACTACCGCCTTTAAGTAGTCAGGCATGCGTCTTTTTTTACTGTAGACTCTGTCGCCTTCCACACAGGCGACATTAAAGCCACCCATCACAGCTGGTGTAATGTTATCCGGATGATGTTCATAGCGTAGAGCCTGGTTAAGTATTTCTCTTTTATTGTATCTCTTATCTGCCGCGGTATATGCTGCACTCAATGCAGCCACAATAACCGCAGAAGAACTTCCCAAACCTCTTGAAATGGGAATACGGTTATGAAACTCAAATCTAAAATTATCATCTCTTCCCGTGAGTCTTTTATAATTTTCATTAAAAATACTTAAGAACAGAGAATTCTTCTTTATCTTAGGATTGTCATCACCCTCCCCATGTGTGGAAAGACTCAAAAATTTTGAAGGTGTAATAGTAATTTCATTTCTTAGGTCTACTGCAAGACCCAAGGTATCAAATCCAGGGCCTAAGTTTGCAGAGGTTGCGGGTACGCTTATAAACATCATTGTCCTTATTTTGAACGCTTTTAGAGAAATCTCCAAAAACTACGCTGACGCTATGTCAACTTCAGCCATGAAACCATGCAAATGATCACATATTTTCTAAACAGCTGGCAGTATATACTCAGGTGTTGATTCTTCATCCAATTCAAGATCTTGAATACTCTGAGGCAATGTAAATTTTACATTGATTGCTTGTTCATATTTTTTTGTAATTATAGTCTCTTTTTCCTTGATAAAATAAAGATTACCTATCGCTTTGATAGGTTCTCCTCCATTTAAAGTAAAACCACTACATCCGACACACTCAATACCCTGCACAATTTCTATCGTTTTAAGCATAAGATAGGTGAGTTTTATAGCCATATAGGAGCCGGGACCTCTGGTATAGATAATCCTGCTAATATCATATTTGTCTAGACACTCTTTAATCAAAGGTAAAAGAATTTCGGAAGTTTTTAAATCACTGGATATCGTGTCAATAAGTCTACCCTCTTCATATACCCCTAACATCAGAGGTGAAGAGATAGATATAATGAGGAGTTCGTATCTCTTAGGCAAAGCTTTTTGCAAATGCTCTACTTTGTAACTCTTCTACTGCTACAAGATCATAGTTTTTACTGTCTGAGAGCAATTTAGATGTCAGTTTATAATTGAGATCATGACTGCCTGCAAATGATTCATATTTAGCCAGTATATTATGACCAGAGACCATCATATCACCCATGGCATCTAGGATCTTATGTCTTGCAAATTCATTCTCAAAACGTAATCCTTCAGGATTAAGTACTTTATGATCATCAAGCCCTATGGCATTTTGAAGTGTTGCACCAAGCGCCAAGTTTTGACTTTGCAGATACTGTATATCTTTCGCAAATCCAAATGTTCTTGCTCTTGCGATCTCTTCTACAAAAGCTTTAGTACTAAACTCAAAATGCTCTTTCTGATCACCGATCACAGGATGGTCAAACTTGATATGAAAGTCAAATTGTGCACTCTCATAAGGTAACAAACGCACAAATTTATCACCTTCACGTACCTCAACCGGTTGCTTCACCCGGATAATTTTCTTTGGAGCATCCTGCTCTTGAATACCTGCCTCTTCCAACAAAAGACAAAAAGATATGGATGAACCATCCATGATCGGCATTTCATTTCCATCTACGATCACACGCATATTGTCTATACCATAAGCGTATACAGAAGAGAGAAAGTGCTCGATCGTAGAGATATACCCTTTTTCATTTCCTATGACCGTAGCCATACGTGTATCTATGACCGAGTCAGGAGAAAGTGGTATTCTCATCGCTAGATCTTCACGATAAAACATAATACCGGAATCTGCATCAAGCGGCTCAAGTCTTAACTTGATCGGCTCACCTTTATGCAGACCTATACCTATCACTTCAACAGGTTTTTTCAGTGTTCTTTGTTGCATAACTCCCTCCTTTCTCATTTTTTATTGGTCGTATTATAGTATAATATAATAATTATTGCAAAGTCTGCACTTTGCTCTGTATGATTTTTAGGCTATTTACTCTGAATGATCTTATCAGCAGCCTTAAATACATTATCCACATTTTTTCTGATCCACTCTTGATCAAACCATTCTACCGGTCTGACCTCTATACCTTGAACCAAAAGGCCAAAATGCAGGTGATCTCCCAATGCTAAACCTGAAACACCTGTTTTTGCTATTGCATCTCCGGCATCTACTTCATCGCCTTCATTGACCAAAAGTTGAGAACAGTGTCCATAAAGTGAATAAAGGCCCAATCCATGATCGATCATAGGCATATTTCCATAGATCCCGTTTTCATTGGCAAATACTACTTTACCTGCGTTTGAAGTTTTAATCGTCGCCATTTTTGTACTTGCAAGATCATACCCTACATGATAAGAGTGAGATACTTCATTCTCTTTATCTCCATAATAGTAATGTCTTTTATCACCATAACTCGCAACCTTTTGTCCATTTCTAAGTGGGTAGAACTTTTCTATTTTCCAACTTTCCAACACATCAGAAGAGACTTCTTTACTTAAGGAGTGGATCAAAGCTTCATTTTTCAAACGCATGGTTTCATTGATCGCTTTTAACTTTTCAAGTCTATCCTCGATATGGGCATATTCAGGGTCACTGGATGCGAGATCTGTGATCTTTCCATCGATGAAGTTGTCTTTTGCTCTGATCCAGGAAACTTTATACGCATGATTTTTGACATAGAAAGGAATGTCAGCAGTACGTCTGTTTTTGGCAGCATCGATCGCTACGACCTCAGCTTTAAACTCTGTTTGCGTAAATGGCCATGCGATAAGCGCTGCATAATATCCTTCTTTTTTATAGGGTTGGGCTTTAAATTTCTCTTCTCCTGCTTTCACATAAAGCATATCAAGGTTTTCATCTTCTGCTTGGAATACAACCAAAGCACTTCCACCTTGGGTAATACTATAAGAGTTTGCCAGTACATTGACATTGGGTCTGGTGAAATCAACATTGATATCAATCACTTTTTCACTCTTGTTACCTTGAGATAAGTTCCACATACTGCTGTCAGTGACTAGCACTTTTAAGGTTAATTTAGTTGCTTTAGGGTCTAGTGTTTTGCTTGTAGGATATTTCACTAAAAGTATTTGCTTTTTTATTTTTTCTTCAAATGTTCCTTTTCCTACGATAAGACTGTTTTTCCCATCACTTAAAATAAGCTCAAAACTTTTCAATCCTTCATTATCAGCAAGCTCAACCTTCAGAGGATCTTTACGATTCCAAAATACATTTTGTTCACTATAGACAGTTGGTACTTCTCTCTCAAATTCCGGTGCAGTATAAACATACCCTGCTCCGGCAAGTAAACCCAGTACTATTAACACAAATACAGCGACTATCTTACTTCTACTTTTTTTACCATTTCTATTTCTCATCCATAATTCCTAACTCTTCTATCTTTTTTAAAATTGTATCTATACTTTCTTGTAAGCCACATTGACTTAGTGTAAAGCCTGCAGCTACTTTATGCCCGCCCCCGCCAAAAGCCATGGCTACTTTCGAAACATCTACCTTTTCACTACGTAAAGAGATACGTATACCATCTTCCAATTCCATGGCAAAAAGTGCCACTTCCACTGTTGCCAAAGACCTTGCATGATCTACAATGCCTTCCATATCAGGTATTGTAGCACCTGTGGCTTCTATATCCTCTTTTGTCACCATCAGTGTCGCTATGCTAGCATCATGAGATAAAGCTAAAGAAGCCAAAGCTTTTTCCAAAAGACGCAGTGAACTCAAAGATTTTCTCTGGGTAAAATGATAAGCAACTTCATCAGGCAAAGCACCTGCTTTGACTAAATCTTTTGCTACGTTAAAAACCTCTTCGTTCACTGAATTAGTGGTAAAATATTTTGTATCAGAGAGTAATGCTGCATAAAAACATGTTGCTGCATCAGCCTCTATGGGATAAATTTCTTTAAACAATGTAAATGCCACCTGTGATGCAGAGGCATGTTGGGCTATCACCACGTTAATACTTCCATAACGTGTATTACTCTGATGGTGATCAATGTTGATAATATCTCTGTTTTTTAGGTCAAACCCTAGCCTATCTACACTTCCACAATCACAAGAAAGTATCAAGCTGTCTGTGTAATCCATATGGTGCTTGATCTTTTTAAAATTTGGTAAAAAGTCAAGATATAAAGGTAAGGCCATTGAAGCATTCACGACTTCAACTTTTTTGCTTTTATCTTTACTCAATAATGTATAAATACCCAGTGCCGTACCCAACGTATCGGCATCGGGATTGAGGTGTGAAAGTATGGTGATAGAATGTGCAGATTCTATCTTGTTTTTAACTTCATCACAGGGAAGACTCTCAAGTATCATTTTATTCTTTCATGGTTTAATTCACACAGTCTGAAATTATATACAAAGAGTGTTAATGGAATGTTACTACTCGACTTTCATAGACAAATCTATCCAGTTTGCCTGATGGATGATCGATCCTGAACTAATGGCATCTACTCCGGTGTTTGCTATCTCTTCGATCGTTTCCAGTGTTACATTACCGCTGGCCTCAAGTAAAATATGCGGATAGTTTTCATTTCTAAATGCAACTACTTTCTTGGTCTCTTCCGGAGACATATTGTCGCACATCACGATATCTGCTCCTGCTTTCATCGCTTGTTTAACCATCTCCAGACTTTCACACTCTATCTCTACCTTTGAAGTAAAAGGTATTTTTTGTCGTACCTCCTTCATAAAAGCATCCAGGTCCTCTATGGTCTGAAGATGTGTATCTTTAAGCATGAGACAATCATCAAGTCCCATACGATGATTGATCCCCCCGCCGCAGCGCACTGCATATTTCTCAAACTCACGTAATAAAGGTCTTGTTTTTCTTGTATCCAGTAACTTCACACCCGTATCTTTAATAGCATCTACATATTTAGCCGTCAAGGTAGCTATAGAACTTGCATGCAATACCATATCCAAAATAGAACGTTCCAGAGAAAGAATAGTTTTTGAGTCTCCAGAGATAAACAAAAGTTTTTCACCTTTCACAAAAAAACCGCCGTCAGAGACTTTCCACTCCAGTGACAAATCATACATCTTTGCTAAGCTTTCAACATACTCCTGACCGGCAAGTACCCCATCACTTTTGGCAATAATATACGCCCGTATGGATTTACTTGTACTGATACGAGAGAAGAGATCTCCGCGCCCTATATCTTCAGCCACTAAAGCCTTTAAGAATGTCTCTTTTAACATTATTTAATCGCCAACATACGTTCTAATGCCAAGTTTGCATATTGGATCGTATCAGGATCCACTACGATTTCATTAATAGGTTTGTGGTCTTCTATTGACTTTAATGTAGTATACAAATCTTCCAAAGTTGTTTCATTCATGGTAGGACATTCTGGTTTCGTTGAAGAGAGTACATAGGTATTACCTTTTCTCATTCTGTTCACAAGATTGTACTCTGTCCCTATTGCTACCTTTTGTTCAGGGTCAAGGTCATTGACATACTTGATAAGCTGCGAGGTAGAACCTGAAAAGTCTGCTGCAAGCACTACACTTGGATCACATTCTGGATGTACCGCTATTTTAATACCCGGGTACTTATTTCGGTAGAACTCCACGTCATCTACCGTAAAGAGTTGATGGACAGAACAGAAACCATTAAAACAAATGATATCTGCATCTTTAGGGTCACACTCTTTTCCATCTACTTCTACACCTATCACACAGGATTTTAAGCCCATCTGTATCGCAAAATTCTGCCCTAAACATCTATCTGGAACAAAAAGGATCTTCTTTCCGCTTTCTAAACCTTTCTCGATGATCTTATAGGCATTGGAAGAGGTACAGACGAGTCCGCCCATCTTCCCTACCTTTGCCTTAACTGAAGCATCAGAATTAATATAAGTAATAGGTAAGATATCTTCTTTGGCAATACCTCTGTCTACCATATACTGTACGGATTCATCAAAATAAGAGCCATCCATCATACGTGCCATAGCACAACATGCGATCTTTGGCATGAGCACACGTTTTTCAGGTGCAATAACCTTGACGCTCTGCCCCATAAATCCCACACCGCAAAAAACAACCCAAGGGTTTGTATCTGCCTGACATCTGCGTGCCAACTCAAGACTGTCACCTGTGATATCAGCCATTTCAAATACTTCATCACGCTGATAATAGTGTGCCACTACCGTAACATCCAATTCTTTTTTTAGTCTGTTTATCTCAGCTTTAAAATCTATACTCATATTATATATCCTTAACTATTGTGGCTATTTTATCAAAATTCGGTTAAAATTGCACTATTCATGCACTTATAACATTTTCAAGATAAGTGCCGTATAAATTTTAATAGTGGACGACTCATGGACTTTTTAACAAATCAAAATATTTTACTCTATCTTGCGGCATATCTTATAGCCGGGATCCCTTTTGGATACTTACTCGCTAAAAAGTTTGCCGGTGTTGATATTAAAGAAGCAGGTAGCGGTAATATCGGTGCGACCAATGTTTTGCGTGTTGTCAAAGAACAAGACCCAAAACTGGCAAAAAAATTAGGAGCGATCACACTCTTTTTAGATGCTATCAAAGGTGTGGTTGTGATACTTATAGCTATGATGCTTGGTGCTCCTGAAAGTGTACTCTGGACCATTGCCGTACTGGCTGTCGTCGGTCACTGTTTTTCGGCATTTTTGTTTTTTGAAGGAGGGAAAGGTGTGGCAACCGGCTTTGGTGTACTTCTTATTATGATGCCTATTCCTGCACTTATTGCCATTGTTGTTTGGCTGATTGCAGCTAAAGGATTAAAGATCTCATCACTCTCATCACTTATTGGGCTCATAGCATTTATTATTGCATCTTATATGCTATATCCTGAAGTCCCGGGTATAGGTTCTCACGCACCTATTTGGATTATTGCATTTATCATCTTTTATAAACATATTCCAAATATCGTGAGACTTTTCAAAAAAGAAGAAGGTAAAGTCTAAGATGACCATTCACATAGAGGATCTGACTTTTGATGTGATCATCGGCCTACTGGATTTTGAACGAGACAGGCCCCAACGTGTGATTATCAATCTTCAAGCTTCTTATGATTACAACAATGATCAATTTATTGATTATGCAGATATAGTACTTTTGATAGAAGAAGAACTCAAAGAAAAACGCTATGAACTTTTGGAAAATGCTCTTTTAGGACTCAAAGAGGTACTCACTACGACTTATCCAGGCCTTCAAACACTTTCACTCAAGGTATCTAAACCAGATATCTTACCCCAATGCACTGTTTCCTTAAGTAAAACTTGGAATTTTTAATTTTTTTTTAAAAAAACACTTTTTTTATGTTATAATATTAAATAAATCTTAAAGATAAAAAAGGTTCACTTATGAGAATATTGATCATAGAAGATGAAGTGACACAGAGTAAGACACTTTCAGATACGTTAACAGAAGAAGGTTATCAGAATGATGTGGCTGAAAACCTTGGTGACGCGAAGTATTATCTTGATATCAGAAACTACGATCTAGTACTGCTTGCATGGCCATCCGGCAGTGACAAGAATTTGGATATCATCTCTACTATCAAAACAGAAGCACATAAAACGTCTGTCATTGTTCTCTCTGAACGTGAAGACAAAGAGAGTGAGATCAAAGCATTGAGATCCGGTGCCGATGATTTTATCAGAAAACCTCTTGATTATGATATTTTACTGGTACGTATTGAAGCAAAACTACGATTTGGTGTTTCTAACATTATTGAGATAGACGACCTTATCATTAATCCTGAAGAAGAAAAAATCATCTATGAGGGTGAAGAGATAGAACTCAAAGGTAAACCATTTGAAGTTTTAACGCATTTAGCCATGCATAAAGATCAGATCGTCTCTAAAGAGCAACTGCTTGATGCTATTTGGGAAGAACCAGAGCTGGTTACACCTAATGTTATTGAAGTGGCTATTAACCAGATCCGTCAAAAGATGGATAAACCTTTAGATATTACGACGATTGAAACAGTCAGAAGGCGTGGTTATAGATTTTGTTTTCCTAAAAAGATCTCATAGGTTAAACTCCCATGAATACATTTTGGCGTTTTCTCCCTACGTGGATGAAGACAGCCCACCCTACAAATAAAGCCATTCTTTTTTATGACGGAACTTGTGCATTTTGCAGTGCACTAGTGAGATTTGTTATAGTAAGAGACAGATATGATCTCCTCACCTTTGCTCTGCTCCAAGGCGAAACTATCAAAAAGAAACCTATCCATGTAGCTGACTTGGAAAGCATTATACTCTACATCGAAAATGGTGAAATACTCTACAAAAGTGATGCCGCAATTGCTTTACTGGAACGGTTAGGCGGAAAATGGTTTATTTTGGCAAAAATAGTCAAAATAATTCCTAAAATTATACGCGATACACTGTATGATTTTATCGCAAAGATACGATACAAATTGGCAGGTAAAATAGAGGATAAAACATGCCCTCTTTTATCTAAAAACTACCAAAGTAAAATTTTATTATAAATTCACAGATAATTTAATTTAAGCATAAGCTTTGTTCCGTTATAACTCGTATAAATAACATATACAGAGGAAACCATGGCATTAGTAATAACTGACGAATGTATCGCATGTGACGCATGTAGAGAAGAATGTCCTAATGAGGCAATCGAAGAAAATGATCCGGTTTATATTATCGATCCTGATAGATGTACAGAGTGTGTAGGTCATTTTGATGAACCTCAATGTATCGCAGTATGCCCTGTAGACTGTATTGTTCCGGATCCTGATAATGTTGAGAATGTTGAAGAGTTAAAATTCAAATATGACAAACTGCAAGAAGAAGAGTAGTTAGTCCATGTCAAAACGAACTGCTATCATTGATATCGGTTCAAACTCAGCAAGACTTGTGATCTTTGAAAAAACAAGTCGTTATGGCTTTCATCTTATTTGCGAACAAAAATCCAAAGTTCGTATTGGTGAAGGTGCTTATGAAAAAGAGGGTTATCTTCAACCCATTGGTATCAAAAGAGCTTACTTCACTTTAAAATCTTTCCTTCATACCATAGACAAATATCAGGCACATAAAACACTTTGTGTAGCTACATCTGCACTTAGAGATGCACCAAATGGAAAAGAGTTTGTCCAATGGATAAAAAAAGAACTTGGACTTTCCATCAAAGTGATCGATGGCAAAAAAGAAGCAAAATATGGTGGTATCGCTGCAGTGAATTTACTGCCTATAAGTGAGGGAATCAGTATAGACATCGGAGGGGGATCATCCGATATGACACTCATAAAAAAGGGGCATATCGTTGATACCTACTCCCTTGATCTTGGTACCGTAAGACTTAAAGAACTGTTTTTTGACAAAGGGCTCACTCCTTCAGAGATAAATGAAAAAGCAAAAGCATACATACAGCAAGCCTTAGATCAACTTCCAAAGCATTTTAAACATACACTGGCCATTGGTATAGGGGGTACAGCAAGAACGCTTTCTAAAGGCATTATGAAACAAGTTGCATACCCTTTAGATAAATTACATGCTTTTGCTTATAACGTCAAAGAACATCAATCCTACCTCGATGCCATCACTCTCTCCAGTGCAAAAAACCTTAAACAGTTTGGCTTGAAGAAAAACCGCTATGATACCATACGCGAGGGGACACTGATCTTCAATGAAATACTTTCTCATATAGGTACAGAAATGGTTATTTCAAGTGCAGCCGGTGTAAGAGAAGGAGTGTTCCTAGAACAACTTCTTAAAAAAGACAACCTCAAATTCCCAAGCCGTATTAATCCCAGTGTGATCTCTATATTAGATAGATTTCAACCTTTGGTCAATATACAAAGAAACCAGAAAACAAAACGTAAACTGGCCGTAAATCTTTATACTGTACTACAAAAAGATATTAATGATGACAAACAGTATGAAAAAGAACTTCTATGGGCAGTAAAACTCTCCAGTATTGGACAAACGCTGACTGTTTACAGGTCACATCAACATGCCTTTTATATCGCTATGCAAGAGTTAAACTATGGTTTTACCCATAAAGAGATACTTCTTATATCATTATTGTTGAGAATGTATGGCAAGGAGCTTCTGAACAAGCCTCTCTTTAGACACTATAAACCACTTCTTCCAGAAAAGAATGCACTGCTTTGGTTAAGCTTTATCTACACGCTTACTGTACTTCTACAAGAAGCTTCCAACAGTGCGAATCTCTCATTTAGCTATGAAAATAGAACACTTCGTATTAAATCGGATAAACCATTATATCTGGCAAAAGAACATGTGAAATCTTTAGAAAAACCTATACCGTTTGCCATCATTATAGAAGATGAAAGTACATTGCCTAAAAATAAAAAGTTGGGAATTTAAATAGTTGTAGCAGGCAAGGGTTACCCCCTTACCTTTTGTATGGAATAATTCTAGAATTTGCTTCCCATAGAGAACTCAAATACTGCCGTTTGGTCCCCTGTTTGCTCATCGATCGGATAAGCAAATACAAGATTGATCGGTCCAAACCCTGACTGCCATTCTAACACCACACCCGTTGACGATCTTGTGATCTCATTAAAACTATCCTCACCGATCATACCGTAATCATAGAAAAATGCCAATCTCATCTTTGCTGCTTCAGAGAGTGGTATACTTGCTTCAACACTGGTAGAAGCTCTATGAAGACCTCCTGTACGTGTATTAGAAATTGGATCCAATGGGGAAAGAGAATAAGGATTATATCCTCTTACAGATCCTATACCCCCTAAAAAGAGCCTCTCTGCAATAGGAAGATAGGTATCCCCATCACTTGCAATCGTTG
>ENA-OVOD01000013-OVOD01000013.1-sediment-metagenome-genome-assembly--contig:-NODE-13-length-21551-cov-7.386654_pt1 | contig 21551 bp, 16 predicted proteins | sample MGYA00250097_ERZ650218 | MGnify/ENA primary metagenome ERZ650218 (study PRJEB26732, sample SAMN07278952) | sediment metagenome | biome: marsh; feature: saltmarsh; material: sediment | place: USA... | reverse complement strand
CATTCATGCAGGTCGGTATTTAACCGACAAGGAATTTCGCTACCTTAGGACCGTTATAGTTACGGCCGCCGTTTACTTGGGCTTCGATCAAGAGCTTCGCGACGAATCGCTAACCCCATCAATTAACCTTCAAGCACCGGGCAGGCGTCACACCTTATACATCCTCTTACGAGTTAGCAAAGTGCTGTGTTTTTGATAAACAGTCGGGAGGGACTCTTTGTTGCAACCTCTTCCGCTTTCTGGAGTAAATCCATATACAGAAGGAGGCACACCTTATTCCGAAGTTACGGTGCTAGTTTGCAGAGTTCCTTAACCAGGGTTCTTCCACGCGCCTTAGAATACTCATCTCACCCACCTGTGTCGGTTTACGGTACGGGCAACTAATAATACACTTAGAGGCTTTTCTTGGCACGACGGTATCAACGATTCTGAATCAACTCCGAAGAGCGTCATCAGCCTGTCAGGTCTCGAAAACAGCCGGCGGATTTTCCTATCCAGCTTATCTACACCCTTCGAGCCACTATTCCATCAGTGACCTCGTTTAACCCTATGCGTCCCCCCTTCGTACTAAACTATTAGTTGGTATTGGAATATTAACCAATTTGCCATCGCTTACCCCTTTCGGACTCAGCTTAGGACCCGACTAACCCTACAATGACGAGCATAGTGTAGGAACCCTTGGGTTTACGGCGAACAGGATTCTCACCTGTTTTATCGCTACTCATGCCTGCATGCTCACTTCTAGCCGCTCCACCACTCCTTACCGGTATGGCTTCAATGCTGACTAGAACGCTCTCCTACCACTTAGTATAAATACTAAATCTACAGCTTCGGTGTCTATTTTAGCCCCGTTATATTTTCGGCGCAGAATCGCTAGACCAGTGAGCTGTTACGCTTTCTTTAAAGGATGGCTGCTTCTAAGCCAACCTCCTGGTTGTCTAAGCAACTCCACATCCTTTTCCACTTAAATAGAACTTTGGGACCTTAGCTGGTAGTCTGGGCTGTTTCCCTCTCGATGATGGATTTTATCACCCACCACCTGACTGCCATGAATTCACATGAGGTATTCGGAGTTTGACTGGGTTTGGTACCTTGGTATAGGCCCTAGCCCAATCAGTGCTCTACCCCCTCATGTTTCGAACATGACGCTATACCTAAATATATTTCGGAGAGAACCAGCTATCACTAAGTTTGATTGGCCTTTCACCCCTATCCACAGGTCATCGGAGAAGTTTTAAACCTTCACCCGTTCGGTCCTCCACTAGCTCTTACACCAGCTTCAACCTGCCCATGGATAGATCACTTAGTTTCGGGTCTACAGCAACTAACTATCGCCCTATTAAGACTCGCTTTCGCTACGGCTTCACGTTTGTTTAACCTTGCTAGTCACCATAACTCGCAGGCTCATTATGCAAAAGGCAGTCCATCACCCCGCGTAAAGCATGGGGCTCTGAATGATTGTAGGCAGATGGTTTCAGGTTCTATTTCACTCCGCTCACTGCGGTTCTTTTCACCTTTCCCTCACGGTACTGGTTCACTATCGATCCTGAAGTAGTATTTAGCCTTGGAAGGTGGTCCTCCCATATTCAGTCAGGGTTTCACGTGTCCCGACCTACTCGAATAGTCTAAGATTAGTTTTCATATACGGGACTTTCACCCTCTACGGTCAAGCATTCCAGCTTATTCTATTAACACCTCAAAGATTTTAGGGCTACTCCCTTTTCGCTCGCCGCTACTAAGGGAATCTCGGTTGATTTCTTTTCCTGTGGGTACTGAGATGTTTCACTTCCCCACGTTCGCTCCTCGAAAGGTGACATGACTCGCGCCATGCCGGGTTGCCCCATTCGGAAATCCAGGGATCAAAGCTTCTTGGCAGCTCCCCCTGGCTTATCGCAGCCTAGTACGTCCTTCATCGCCTCTTCTGGTCTAGGCATCCACCATCTGCCCTTAGATTAATTTAATTAATTCTAAGGTACTACCTTATTAAATGCAAATAAGTCATTCACAGATCTCTCTGTTTATGGTTTAGTTGTTTAATAAGTTTGAAGTTCTTACACTTCTAATTTATTGAGTTTCTTGCACATGAAAGATATTAAAAACATTGCTGTTAATAATACTTTTTATGTTAAATTGTAATTTTTTTGTATGTTATGTATAAATACATATCATGCAACATTACGTTAGACTCTTAACAATAATAAGTTAAATAACTTTAGGTGTAAAACCTAATAGAAACATTCTTTTGAATACTTCTATTAAGTTTTCCAATCCAGCATCTCTTTTCAGAAATGGTGGAGAATAACGGGATCGAACCGATGACCTCCTGCGTGCAAAGCAGGCGCTCTCCCAGCTGAGCTAATTCCCCAGGGATAATACACTGTGTGTGTTATAAGTCAAAGATCCTAATAATCTTTGACAACCAAACATAAGTTATGATTGAACATAAAACAAACCAAGTCTTTTGATGTTTGTGATGATACTCTGTGAGGAAATATCATCTATACTCTGAAAGGAGGTGATCCAACCGCAGGTTCTCCTACGGTTACCTTGTTACGACTTCACCCCAGTCGCTGATTCCACCGTGGAGGGTAGCCAGTTTAGCTTCCCCGCTTCGGGTGAAATCAACTCCCATGGTGTGACGGGCGGTGAGTACAAGACCCGGGAACGTATTCACCGTAGCATAGCTGATCTACGATTACTAGTGATTCCAGCTTCATGTAGTCGAGTTGCAGACTACAATCCGAACTGAGACCAGGTTTATAGATTTGCTCCACCTCGCGGTATCGCTTCTCATTGTCCTGGCCATTGTAGCACGTGTGTTGCCCTAGCCGTAAGGGCCATGATGACTTGACGTCGTCCTCACCTTCCTCCTCCTTGCGAAGGCAGTCTCACTAGAGTCCTCGGCCGAACCGTTAGTAACTAGTGACGAGGGTTGCGCTCGTTGCGGGACTTAACCCAACATCTCACGACACGAGCTGACGACAGCCGTGCAGCACCTGTATAAAAGCTCCCGAAGGCACCACTCTATCTCTAAAGTGTTCTTAAATATGTCAAGGCTAGGTAAGGTTCTTCGCGTATCTTCGAATTAAACCACATGCTCCACCACTTGTGCGGGTCCCCGTCTATTCCTTTGAGTTTTAATCTTGCGACCGTACTCCCCAGGCGGAATGTTTAATGCGTTAGCTGCATCACCGAATAGACTAGCTACCCGACGACTAACATTCATCGTTTAGGGCGTGGACTACCAGGGTATCTAATCCTGTTTGCTCCCCACGCTTTCGCGCCTCAGCGTCAGTAATGTTCCAGAAGATTGCCTTCGCTTTTGGTATTCCTAGTTATCTCTACGGATTTTACCCCTACACAACTAATTCCATCTTCCTCTCCCACACTCTAGCCTAGTAGTTTTGGATGCAGTTCTACGGTTGAGCCGTAGGCTTTCACATCCAACTTAAAAGGCCGCCTGCGCGCGCTTTACGCCCAGTGATTCCGAGTAACGCTTGCACCCTCCGTATTACCGCGGCTGCTGGCACGGAGTTAGCCGGTGCTTATTCATATGGTACCGTCATTATCTTCCCATATAAAAGGAGTTTACACACCGAAATGCGTCATCCTCCACGCGGCGTTGCTGCATCAGAGTTTCCTCCATTGTGCAATATTCCCCACTGCTGCCTCCCGTAGGAGTCTGGACCGTGTCTCAGTTCCAGTGTGGCTGATCATCCTCTCAGACCAGCTAGGCGTCATTGGCTTGGTAGGCTCTTACCCCACCAACTACCTGATACCATATAGTCTCATCCTTTAGCGAAAAAACGTTTCCCAATTACAATTAATGTAAAAGGAGTATGGGGTATTAGCAGTCGTTTCCAACTGTTATCCCCCTCTAAAGGGCAGATTAACTATACATTACTCACCCGTCCGCCACTTAGCTGACAGTCATAGCAAGCTATGACCCGTTCTCGTTCGACTTGCATGTGTTAAGCACGCCGCCAGCGTTCACTCTGAGCCAGGATCAAACTCTCCATTAAAAATGAAATGGTTTGAACCATTGTCAAAGAATCACTTAATTTATCTCTAAATAAGTTAATCTTTTTCCAATTTTCTAAAAATTGGTAAAATTAAAACTCAAATAGACGTTGATTTGTTTACTTATATTTGGTTGTCAAAGATCATTCAATAACACTCTTCCTAGCAACTCGCTAGCCGTCCATGTGTTGTTGGACGCGTATTATAGCACCGAACAACTTTCATGTCAAGGGTTTTTCGCGTTTTATGCGAAATTTGTTGAAAAAAATTATTTACTTACATTATATATGTAAAAATCACTAAAAATCAGCTTATTATGGCTCAATTTTCTTCTAGTCCCCTACAGGACTTTATTGAAAGAATTTGGAAAGCATATCAGTATAATTTAAGGCAATATTATTACTTCTATAATAGAAATATATTTAATGATAAAATGAGAAAAATAGTGGAATAGTGGAATTATTTTTTAGAAAAAGAGTAGAATCCATACTTCTTTATCTACATAGAATAATTAAAACAGATGAGAATCAAAGACTCTAAATAAATTTTTTGTTTCTTCTAGAGTTATGTATAGAAAAACCTCATTTAGATTTTAAACTTAAATACTAATAATTAAAACTTCTTTTTGATGTATAGTAAATTTTCTAATAGGGATTTGTGTAGAGAAGGATCTTACTTATAGTAGGTGACTAAACGAAACAAAGTCCGTTCAGTCAAATAGTCTGTGGAATAATAATAATTAGATTTTTTCTGCCACTGGTACATCATAAAGGATGTCATCCATTGGGTGTCTATACATAGGCATAGCAAGTCTCTTCTCATCAAGAATATGACCGATGAATCCGATAGATCTACCTACGATAAAGAATGCATTGAGTGTACCTGAAGCGATAAACTCATTGATCTCTTCTTCAGAGTAGCCAAGTGCTCTCCACATATCAACCATCAAGATACCGATAGTACCATCAACATTAAGAATGAGGTTCTCTTTCTTACTTGTAGTAAGTGCTTCAACAGTTCTTGCATAGTCAAGAAGTGGTGTTGCAGGGAAGTTCTCTGCTGCAAAATCCATAAGACCCTTAACTCTTAGGTCAGGGTTCTTAAGTGACTTAATTCTGTGACCGATACCTGGAATTGGTATACCTTGTTTCTTCATATAACCCAAGAACTCTTTTGGTGAAAGGTTGTTGTCATCAGCATACTTGAAGTGTTCTGCTGCACCATCGATCGCTCCACCGAATCTTGGTCCGATAGTAAGAAGACCAGTTACAAGCGACTCAACCACTGATTTACCAGCTCTTGCAGTTACTTTTGCATTGTGTGCACCAGATACTGCTGGACCGTGATCAGCAACAGTTTTCATTACAGTTTCGATGAACTCTGTAGCCCATTTTGGATACTGTTTTTTAAACCATAGAAGTGATACAACATCACCGATACCTTTGCCAGTACTTGGAAGTGCTACTGAAGAGATAGGGAATCCAGCGTAAGTTGCTTCTTCACCTCTGTCATCAGAGATCGTACAGATAAACTGCTTAGATCTTCTTACTTTTGGAACCACATTGATCTCTGGCTCAGGGATTGCCGGGATGTTAAGAGATTCAAATACTTCTCTGATCTTAGCAGGAAGGTCATTGAATGTTGCCGGTACATGAATACCCGCTTCAGCCATCGCTTTGTTTTTCGCTTCAGCTGTTTCACGTTCAGCATTTGCAGATGCACCTGCATGACCGAATTGAACACCTGAATCATAGTACTTAGCGATCGTACCGATACACCATGCGATGATTGGTTTTGTGATCTTGCCTGATTTAACTGCATCGATCACTTTGTACTCTTCTGTACCACCCACTTCACCAAGAAGGATCATGTATTTTACATTTGGGTTCTCTTCCATTCTAAGAAGGTTATCGATAAATACTGAACCAACAAATCTGTCTCCACCGATCGCTACACCCTCTGCAATACCATCAGCATTGATAGCAATGATGTTAGAAAGCTCATTGAAAAGACCACCTGATCTTGTTACAAGACCACATGAACCTGCTCTGTGAAGTTTAGAATTAACGATGTTCTCGATCGTACCACCAACGTTAGCGATCTTGAATGCACCAGGAACAATACCACCAACTGTAGCAGGCCCGATAACAACAACACCAGCTTCACGTGCAGCTTGATTCATTCCACGTGCAAGTCTCTCAGGAATACCTTCTGCTGTAATCATGATAGTCTTAAATCCACCGATCTCCAATGCTTCCATGGTTACATCATAAGCTGTTCTGAATGATGCAAAGTTCAAAAGTACGTCAGCTTGAGGCTGAGCAGCTTTTGCTTCTGCTGTAGTTTTATATGTAGGGATCATCACTTCATCAGCACCATAGAAAAATTTCTCAAATTTTCCAGATGCAGTTGGAGCAACGATTGCTGCTACCGAAGGTTTTTCTCTTTTGATCGTGTAATCATAGTCTAACATTCTTTGGATCGCTGTTTTGTTGTTGTTCCAAAAAATAGCCTGTGTATCTCTAGTAAATAATTGTGCCATCTTCTCTCCTTATGCCTCTACTGCCATTCTAACGATATCAGTTACGTGTGTCTCTGGTCCGTATACATCGATCCATAGACCAAGTCTATCTGCTGCTTCTTTAATGTCTTTAAGACCTTTTTCGTAGTTTGGTCCACCACGTCTAACATAGATCTTTACACCAACTTCTTTTAGTTTATCTGCATACTCTTCAAATGCCTGGATGATACCTGTAAATGTTTTAGCAACATCTGTAAAGTTAGCGATCGCTCCACCGATGATAAGGATCTTATCTCTACCCTGTGCATCTTTTTCTCTTGTCATAAGATCAAAAAGTGTTTCTGCATAGAACTTAGTCTCACCTGTTGTTGGTCCACCTGAATACTCACCGTAGTTCGCAAGATCTTCGATTCCCGCAAGGTCAGCAATAGTATCAGCATAAACAACTGAAGCACCACCACCGGCAACCATTGTCCAGATTCTAGCTTCTGGTTTAAGCAGTGTCAACTTAAGTGAAGCACCTGTTTTAGCATCTGCTTCTTCTACAGCCAATACTTCTGGAGATTTCTCTTCCATACCAAATGCAGTTGGGTACTCGACATCACCCCACTGGTCTACCATCATAAATCCGGCAGTATCATCTAGTTTTGCAACCATATCAAGAAGTTCGATCTTGTTACCCTGCATTACGAATGGGTTGATCTCAAGGTATGCAAAGTTTAACTCTCTGTATGCTTTAAAGAAACCAATCGCAAAATTAGCAAATGCTTCTTTATCTTTCTCAGCAACATCAGCAGGAACGTTTGCTCTGATTCTCTCAGCGATCTCTTCTTCGGTATCAGTGATCTTGAATGCAACTTCTGTTACTTTCTCTTCCCAACCCTCTTCAACTTCCATTCCACCTTCAGCAGACATATAAAGCATATCATCATCACCTACACATGTAGCAGAGATATAATACTCTTCTTCTTGTGCATGTGGAGTAAATGGTTCAACAATAAAGTGAGTCAACATATCAACTGATGGCTCACCTGTTGGTGTATCACCGTCAAATGAGAAATAAACTGACTGCTCACTGCTTGACTTTTCATCGATCCAGCTAATTGCTTTTGCCAATGAAACATCACCTGGTTTAGCATCTTTAAAGAGTACTAAATCATTTTTACCTCTTTTACCAAAAAGCATATCTGGTTTTGCAACCAATGCTTTTTCGTTTAACCATGTGTTTGTTTTTGCAGCTTCTGCTAGTTCAGATCCGTTCTGCACCATTACTGTTTGATATGCATAAGTAAAATCTGGGAAATACTTATCCCAATGTTTTGCTAGAATTGACTTTGCGTCATACTCTCTAATCGCCTTTTGAGCCATCGAGTTCTCCTTTAGTTTAGTTCTTAAGAGTTTAGCATTAGATAAATTTAACTTTCGTAAAAGTAATATAAACTATAAGTATAAAAAAAATATTGTGTATTTTAGAAACAGTTTTCAAGGGTGTGGAATACTTACTGACGGACAAGGGTGTATGTTATAATATCTTAACTGATAACGTTCTCTTCCATGTGCCCCATCGTAACACTCGATACCCTGAGATTTTAACTTCTCTGACAACAAATACGGTTTATATATACGATGTGCAAAATGTTTTTTGGGATCTTCCAAAATCAAATAGAGTACTTTATGCCCTACTATAAAAAGAACACTTAATACAAGAAATGACATCACTACTATAAAGCCTTGTCTGTACCGTTTCTGAAACTGTGGTAAACGTACGCCTATAGCATGATTAAAAACATCCAGCATAAGCACAATGGCGATCATCACATAAGGAGCAAAATCAGTGATATAGACACGCTGCCGTATGGAGAGAAGTAAAGAAAAAGCTAGTGCCGTAAAAGAGATGTACCAAATAAGTGTTTTTTTCCCTCGAAGCAAAATTCTATACATTGCGAAGAAAAAATAGAGAAACAGCAAAGGTGAAAAAACGGTAGCATACAATCCGAATATCTCCACAAAGTGTCCTGAGGGGCTTCCTCCTATCTCTATACCTTTAGCCAAATAAATAAAAGCCAAGAGAAAACTAAGAGCAAAAATAGCCAATGGATTCTCTTTATGCATCACAGCATAAAATAAAACGGCAACAAAGAAAATAATGGAAGCTTCATGAATGAAAAAAAGTGCAAGCATGATGGGGGGAAGTAAAAGATAATGGCCCCTTTCATGAAGTAATACAAAAAGTAACACAAGCGGCAATACAAGAATTGCAACATTAGCCAAAGTGGTTGCGGTGAGTATGCCAGGTAAAAGCATAAAAATCAATGTCGAGAGATAGACATCTTTACTTTTTTGAAAATGACGTCGGCTAAGTTCATAAAAAAGGCCAATAGTCAGAAATCCAAAAAAAAGAAAAAAAGCCCTTAAGCCTAAAAATCCTGCATCAAGACTTTCACCCCACCTCATCAAAGACCCTACAATGTCATCTGAAGTATAGAGTATCTTTGCCTCATGCGGACTAATAGGTGTAGTCGTTGCAAGGTAAAAAACAGCTATAGCATAAAAAAAGAATGCTAAAAAGAAATGCTGTTTTTTCATTCTAGGATCTTAGAGTTTTAAAAAATTATCTAACATTTCATGTCCATATTCACTCATGATAGATTCAGGATGAAACTGTACACCATAAATAGGTTTATCTTTGATTTGTAATGACATGATCTCACCATCATCTTTACTATGTGATGTTACAATGACCGTATCAGGCAAGGTCTCTTTTTTAACCGTTAAAGAGTGATAGCGCGTGGCTCTAAATTCATGTGGGAGATCTTTAAAAATAGGTGTCTCGGAATCCACAACAATTTGGGATGTTTTTCCATGCATCATATGTTTTGCTCTTATCACATCTCCGCCAAACGCCTGTGCAATACTCTGATGACCTAAACAGATACCAAAAATAGGTGTAGTGTCTGCAAATTCTTTAATCACATCCAGTGTAACCCCTGCATCATCAGGAGTGGAAGGGCCTGGTGAAAGAATGATCTTATCGGGATGTAATGCTTTAATCTCATCAATAGTCATTTCATCATTACGTATGACCTTTAAGTCTGCACCAAGTTCTCTACAATACTGCACTACATTATAAGTAAAGCTGTCATAATTGTCTATCATTAATACCATTTATTTCTTCCTATTTAAATCTACAGACCAAAAAAAATCAATCCATCTATCTGCTTCTTGTACATACCAATCTGGGGCTATTTTAGCAGTTTTCTTATAAAAAAGTGAAGCTACTTTAAAGGTAACATCTGGATATGCTTCATGTAAGACCTTTAAAACTTCTATCAAAGTATCACCACTGTCTACGATATCATCCACAATGAGCACATTTTTAGCCTCTGATAACTCTGGAATATTAAAAACCTTTACATTATCTAGTTTTAATGTATCTTCATATCCGATCGTGTTAATACTATATACTTCTCGGATATTATAATATTCACCGAGTAAGTGTCCTAACGAGAGGCCACCTCTAGCAATAGGGATAATAGTATCAAATTCCCAGTCTATCTTCTGCGTCAGAATGTGTGTATCAGCTAAAAAATCTTCATAAGGGTAATAACGTTTTTCCATATTTAGTAGGCTTTTAACTCATTATAAAGACTGTCACGTTCTATAGGTTGGAAACCGGAGTTTTTGATCAGTGCTACAAAATCATTAAGATCCATTCCATGACTGCTCTGTGCACCCGCTGCAGACTGAATAGACTCCTTTTCTATCGTACCATCCAGATCATCACAGCCGAATTCTTGGGCAATAAGTGCAAGATTGACTGATGCAGTGACCCAGTATGCTTTAATATGCGGAATGTTATCTAACATTATACGGCTGATGGCATAGGTTTTGAGTATCTCTTGTCCTGCAGGAAACTCTGTCACTTTGAGGAAGTTATTGTCTCTTTGGTAGACTAATGGTATAAAAGCATTAAATCCACCTGTCTTGTCTTGCAGATCACGCAATCTTATCATATGATCTATACGATGTGCACGTGTCTCCACATGTCCAAAAAGCATCGTAGCATTGCTTTCTCTTCCTCTTTCATGCCATTTTTGGTGTATCTCTATCCACTGGTCAGAAGTGACTTTTCCTTTACACAAATATTCACGTACACCTTCATCAAAGATCTCAGCCCCGCCACCAGGCATAGAATCTACACCATTTTCGATCATCATATCTAAAACTTCATCATAGCTGTGTCCATACTCCCTTGTCAGGAAATCTACTTCTGCTGCTGTCATTGCCTTTACATGCAACTCGGGAAATGCTTCTTTGATCTTTCTGAATGCACCCATATACCATTCGACACCGTCATTGGGATTATGTGCTGAAACGATATGCATCTCTTTTGCACCATTTTGAACAGATTTTTTTACAATATCTAAGATCTCTTCATGTGTCATGGTATATTGGTTTGGATTTTTTCTACTTGCAGAGTATGCACAGAATTTACAAATATCTGCACAGACATTGGTAGGGTTTATGTGCCGATTTATATTAAAGTAGCTTTTGTTACCGTATCTGTCTCTACGAATTTCATCGGCGAGTTCACCAAGCGTATAGAGATCTAGATCATAAAGTGCTTCACCCTCTTCTTGAGTAAGTCTCTCTTTATTACGTACCTTTTGTATCAAATCCATTCTGAGAACATCCTATAGTTATTTTTGGGTATTATACCAATATAACATTATGGAGAGTAATAATTGAATACACTTGAAGCTCAAATAGAAGAATTACTTTATAACAAAGCAGCAGATTTCGAGATAGCTAAAGTGCTTAAAAAAGATATAAAAATCTATTTTGATACACTTGAAGAGACTTTTGCCACTTCAGGGGGTAAAGATTTTCTTGTTAAACATACGAAAAAAATAGACAGTATTTTAAAGATTATCTACAAAGTTGCTACCAGAGATATGTTCGGGGATTATCTTCCTATGAAAAACTCCATTCCTCTGGGGCTCGTTGCACTAGGAAGTTACGGAAGAGAACAACTGTGTGTACATTCCGATATAGATCTCATGCTAGTCTATAAAGACATCCCTGCTTACAACGTAAAAGAAATTATCGAAAAAATACTCTATATACTTTGGGATACAGGCTTAAAACTAGGACATAGGGTACATACTATTGATGATCTCTATGAAGTATCTAAAACCGATATTACGATCAAAACAGCACTGATTGAATCCCGTATGATCGAAGGCTCCATTTTCATTTGGACTGAAACACAAAATGCAATTTCTCAAATTCGTCATGACAATATAGAAGAATTCATACAACTTAAACTAGAGGAACAAGAAGAAAAACACCGTAAATTCCCTCTTACCATGGAACCAAACCTTAAAGAAGGATCAGGCGGTTTTCGTGATGCAAATCTTGTTTTCTGGATAGGGAAAATATTTTATAACGTAAATAATATCAAAGATCTTCCAGCCAATGTGGTGGATGAAAAAGAATATCGTACCTTCCGGATCGCATTGGAATTTCTTTTCCGTGTACGTTCTGCTTTACACTTGATCGCAGGTAAAAAAGAAGATAAGTTACGTCTTGAACTGATTCCGGACATTGCTCATTTACTTGGCTATGAGGAGGGCAAACAAGGTCAAATGAAGTGTGCTAAAAAAGTGACTGAAAGTTTAAAGATCATTAGACTCTATAGTACTATCTGGCTCAATATTCTAACCAAAGACTACATTGCCGACAATCCTGAAAAAAACTTTCTTTATCCAAAGAGAGGTAAGCAAAACTTCAATGCACTTCTTAAACAGCTCTCTACGCATGCCGACAAGCCTTTTTATGCACATCCAACCTTCATACAAAAGTTAATTACTGCAGAAAAACCGGAACGTCCTGATGAACTGCTCTATAAAACCATCAAGAATATATTTTATCAGCCATACAGTCACTCCACTCTCAAGGTACTCTCTTATGCAAGACTCTTGGGCTATGCTATTCCCCCTATTAAAAAAGTCATTAATCTCCCCCAATTTGACGGATACCATCAATTTGCAGTTGATATGCACTCGATACGTTGTATGTATCACTTGGAACATATAGAGGATCCTTTTATAAAAAAACTTTTTGAAGCATTGAACGATGAAGAAAAAGTCATGCTCAAAATCGTCACTTTCTTACATGATGCAGGGAAAGGACGAGAAAAAGACCATCACTTTGTGGGTGCATCTCTTTTTAAAGTTTTTGCAGAGAAACTGAGTTTAGATCCTGAATATATTGCTATGGGTGAAACACTTATTCTCTATCATACACTAATGAGCAAAGTCGCCCAACGTGACGATATTTATAATGAAAAAACTGTTTTACATTTTGCCTCACATTTTCAAACTAAGAAACTTTTGGACCTCATCTATATACTGACTTATGCAGATATGAATGGTGTGGGTAAAGACATCTATAATTCATTTAATGCAAGACTGATCAGAATACTATATGAACAATCCCTCGAAGTTTTGGATAATAAAACCATGCTGGACGAAGCAGCCAAACGGCTTAAAAAAGAACAGGCACTCAAACGAAATGCAGCATTCAAGACATTTACTCCGATACAACAAAAAAAAGTATTACAGATTCCTTCAGATCTACTCTTTTTGCGTTATAGCCCACAAAAAATAGTTTCTATCAGCCAAAACGCTTTTACAACCGAAGATTATACTTTCAAAATAAGCAATGTAAACTACTTGACCATTGAAGTGACTCGTAGAAAACCATTTAATATTTCTTATCTTTTAGGGAAACTTTCAACACTTGAGGTGGTTCATATGGATATATGTAAACTTTTTGATGATCTTAAATATTTTAAAATAGATTTTTCTACCAAAGTGAACCCTGAAGATCTGCCACATATTAAAGAGATACTTCATAATTCATTTGACGAGACAAAAAAAAGTACCCTTACTGTACCTGTTATAGGGAAAGATGAACTTAAGATCAATTGCGAACATTCTAAAACCTATGCAGTAATGTATCTCAATTGTAAAGACCAAAAAGGCTTGCTTGCTTATATTATCCGGATCTTTGATGAGATGGGTATTGACATCGCTACTGCCAAAATTCATACGCTTAAAAGCCGTGTAAGGGACCTGTTCCTTATCGAAAAGAATGGAAAGTTTTGTCATAATGTCGATACAATAATAGATAAACTTACAGGGGATAAATAAGATGTGTGGGATTGTTGGATATATAGGACCAAAAGAGAAAAAAGAGATATTACTTGAAGGCTTGCAGGAACTTGAATACAGAGGATATGACTCTGCGGGTATTGCTGTCATTGAAGGGGATAAACTTTCTGAGTATAAAGCCATAGGTAAATTGTCCAATTTACGTGAAAAAACCAAAAAGTATGCAAGCGAAGGTTTTGGTATCTCTATCGGTCATACCAGATGGGCGACCCACGGTAAACCAACAGAGCTCAATGCACATCCACACTTAGGTGCATACTCTTATGTGGTACATAATGGGATCATCGAAAATTATCAAGAGCTTAAAAGTGAACTGCAAAATGAGGGTGTAAAATTTCTTAGTCAAACAGATACAGAAACGATCGTACATCTTTTTGAAAAATATTATAATACATCGAATGAAGCTTTTACTGCCTTTGAAAAAACCATCAAAAGACTAGAAGGTGCCTATGCAACACTGCTCATCACCAAGGCAGCACCAGATACCATTTTCTTTGCAAAAAATGGTTCTCCTATGCTGATAGGATTTGATGAGGATGAAGTTTATTTTGCTTCTTCGGACACTCCTGTGATAGGTAAAGCAAAAGAGGTCTATTATCTTGAAGATGGTGAGTATGGTTATGTCCAAGAGGGTCAGGTGCATCTCTTTGATAAAAATGGAAGTACAAGTTTCACTACACAAGCACTGAGTGCTGATAAAATACTTGCCCAAAAAGACGGATACCGATTCTTTATGGAAAAAGAGATCTATGAACAAAGTCGTGTTATGAGTGAAACTATGATGGGCCGCGTGCTTGATGAGGCCATTGCTTTTGATGAACTCGATGAAAACTTCTTTGAAGGGATCTCAGCTATCAAGATCTGTGCCTGCGGTACAAGTTACCACTCTGCCCTGGCTTCTGCCTATCTTTTTGAACGTATCGCAAAAGTAAGATGTGATATAGAGATCGCTTCTGAATTTAGATATAAAGAACCTTTATTGACAAAAGATACACTCTTCATTACTATTTCACAAAGTGGTGAGACTGCAGATACACTCGAAGCCCTCAAAATGGCAAAGAGAGCAGGACTGAAGAGCCTAAGTGTCTGTAATGTTGACAACTCATCTATCGTTCGTGAAAGTGACGCTGCCATCCTAACAAGGGCCGGTATAGAAAAAGGGGTAGCAAGTACCAAAGCGTTTGCGACACAGACTATGGTACTGTGGATGCTGGCTCTTTATGTGGGTCAAGAAAAAAATATGATTTCAGAAGAGATACTCAAGACGGAGATCAATGCGATGCTGCATGCACCTAAAGCATTGATCGTTACTGATGAGTTACATGCCAAACTACATAGACTCTCCAAGCGTTATCTGCATGGACATGGTTTCTTCTTCATTGGTAGAGATATTTTCTTCCCTCTTGCACTAGAAGGTGCCTTAAAACTTAAAGAGATAAGTTACTTACATGCAGAAGGATATCCTGCCGGTGAGATGAAACATGGGCCTATTGCCCTTGCGGACAGTGAACTTTTTACTATTGCACTCATGCCAAAAACGATGCACTATGATAAGATCAAATCAAATGTAGAAGAGCTCAGTGCCAGAGATGCAACGATACTTGCCATCTCACCAGAACCATTTGATCTGGCGGATGATTTCATACAAACGAAATATGATTCCCACCCGATGTTGGAATTTTTTGAAATGATGGTCGTGACACAACTGCTTGCACTTGAAATTTCTGTAAGACTTGGGAATGATGTAGATATGCCTAGAAACCTGGCTAAATCTGTGACAGTAGAATAAATTTCATACTATAGCAAGGAACACTTTGAAAAAATTTATTATTACGCTTAGCAGTTTGATCATTATTGGTCTGGGTATGTATCTTGCTTCTGGACCATTCATTACTATCCATGGCATTAAATCTTCTATCAAAGAAAAAGACAGTGATAGACTTTCAAACTATATCGAATTTGATCTCCTGAAGAAAAACCTGAAAGAACAATTCAATACCGAGATGCTCAAAATAACTTCGGCAGATCCAAACAAAAATCCTTTAGGCATGATGATGGCAGGATTTGCAGCTCAAGTAGTAGATGGGCTGCTTGATGTTTATTTGACTCCATCGTCCATAGCGCTTCTATTAGAAGGGGAAAAGCCTGACCAGTATAGAGCATTCCATCATCAAGAATCAGCTAAAAAAGAGGCTGTAGAACCATTGAAAGAGTATAGCGTAAAATTTGTATCTCACGATAGATTTTATGTCTACACCAAAGGTAGAAATGACCAAGAGATAAAAATCATTTTACAAAGATTTGGGTTAGAGTGGAAAATGACCAATATTATTTTTGATGGTCTTTATTAGTGACATCGCTAAATATACAAAGGATAATCATGCTTATTTCATGGGATGAGATACCACAAGTCGATATGGACTTTATGAATGAGGTCCACAAAGAAGATGTGGATATCATTAACAACATTTTTGAACATATTTTAGCCTATGATGGTAGTGAAGAGAGTGCCAAAGTAATAGACGAACTCTACAGCAAATGGATAGAGCATACAGTGAACCATTTCAAAAATGAAGAGATCAAAATGCAAGAGATGCATTTCCCTCCTTTCCTTGCACATAAAGGAGACCACGACAGAGCACTCCAAGAGATGCACGATTTATTTTCCCTTTGGAAACATCAAAGAGATATCAAAGCCCTAAAAATCTATTTTATAGAAATTCTGCCTGCTTGGCTTCAAACACATATCTCAACGATGGATACTGTAACAGCACGTTTTTTTGCTACAGGCCAGTCCCCATGTGGAGGAGGCATTTGCTAACTTTCCTTTTTCCGCTTCAACTTTTCAAACCATTGGTTACATAAAGCTTTATAAATGATCTTATATGCCTTGAGCTTTTCATTATTGATTTCGTTTGCTCTAGTAAAATAACATTTTAAAAAATAGACTTCATCTTCTTTGTTTAGATCAAACTCAACACATACCGATGCCAGATCAAAATACCTGTCATTGATGGCTGCATCTTCCCAGTCTATCAATTGAATTGTTTCTGTAAAAAGTATATTACGAGGGTTGAGATCATTGTGACACAATACATATTCGGACGGGCAGTTCTCTAGTACTGAAAAAGCATCCTGCACTATTTTTGATTTTGTCTCTATCAATGTTTCTAAGAGTAGAGGTTCATTCTTTACTGTCAAAGTATGTACTTTTTTCAATACTTCTGCAAACTGATGTAAGTCATTTTTTTCTAATGAATCTTTATGTATCCCTTCTAGGTATGTTGATATAGTCAATGCATTCTCTTCGTCCAGAAGTAAAGGTTCTGCTGCTAGACCTTTTTCAAATGCCATTTGTTGTACTTTAAATTCAAATTTTCTGTCTACATCTGTTCGAATGAACTTTCGTAAAATATATTTTTTTTCTTCGCTATAGATCACGTAATTTTCATTACAATAACCCTGGTTTTCGAGAAGTTGATAGGAGTCTATTGCTTTGTTTTCAAAAAGTGTGTATTGTTTAAGTTGATCTATCATTGTTCCACGAGCTTTTGATTCTCTACTCTATATACTCTATTAGCAATACGTTCACAATCTTCTAACTCATGTGTAACCATAATAGTGTGTAAATTATTTTCATGTGTGATCTTTTTGACCAGATCAAGCATCTCAATCCTTGTATCGGCATCCAATCCTGTAAAGGGTTCATCTAAAAGTAATATAGGCTCACGGCGTATCAGTACCCGTGCCAATGCAACACGTTGTTGTTGTCCGCCTGAAAGTGATGAGGCAATGGTATGTTCAAATTTTTCAAGACCTACTTCTTTGAGTATCATTTTTACTTTATCTAACTCTTCTTGACTGCTTTTAAGTGTTTTACTTATGCCTAAAAGTATATTTTTTTGTACCGATAAGTGTTCAAAGAGGTTATGATTTTGAAATAAAATGCTGATAGGCCTTGTTTCAATACTCACTTGTGTCAAGTCCTTTCCATCTAATAGTATACTTCCACTTTGCGCATGCAAAAATCCTGCTAAGAGGTCAAGAAGTGTGGACTTTCCACTCCCGCTTTGACCAAGTATTGCTACTATTTCTTTAGGCTTCACAGACATAGAATACTCATAGATATCATCAGTATTATTATGCTGGTACTTTAAATCAGTTATCTTTAGCAACGCTACTCCTAAATAGTCTTGGTAACAAAATAAATACACATAATGTGATGGCCAACAGTATCAAAGCAACTCCTGCAGCATCACTTGTTCGGTAAGACCCCATAAGTTGATATAAGTACCAAGGCAAAGTTGAAAAATCATCAGATCCAAACAATGCTATGATACCTAAATCCCCTAGTGAAAAACAAAAAGACAATGCAAATACATAGCCAAGAGATGACTTTAAATAAGGGTATTCACAATAAACCCATCTTTGCAATGGATTCAAATTTAACGAAAAGACAAGCTTATCATACCTTTGTGCAGTCTTTTGCATAGCAGGACCTAAAACAGCCAATGCAAAAGGTAATGACATGAGTATATTTGCAGTCAAGAGTGCAATGGCAGACCACAGCACAAGTGGTGCCTCATAGGTTTGAGACAAAAGGAAGAAGCCAAGTCCCATGATTAAAGATGGTATCGCAAGATACAGGTTTCCAGAAAAGGCAACTAGTGTGTTCAGAGGTTTTGAAAATGTCTTATCTGACAAACGATATTTCAGGGTAAAATTTCTTTTTGTATCACTTAATAAAATGGCAAAAACCACGGTCAATATACTTGACACTGCTGCCAGTCCAATACTGGTAAAAAAAGATCTTATAAAGCGGGTCTCACTGAGGATCCTAGTAAAATTTGCGCCTATCCCATCAACTACGATGGCCAGCAGCGGTAATATAAAAAATAGGGTAAACAAACTTATCATCACTATTTGAAATCGTTTTATATGTTTTGGTTCAGACCAAGGTATGATCAGTGTACTTGTTCTTACATTGCCTACACCGGTTCTAAAATTGGATGAAAAAAGTACAAGCAAGGTAGTCACTGCAAGTTGTATCAGTGCCAGTTTCAAAGCCATTGCTATATCAAAATCGAGTTTTACCGCTTCATAGATAGCCACTTCCAAAGTATTATATGCAGGTGAACCACCAAGTACAAGTACGATGGCAAATGAGGTAAAGCACAAAAGAAATATGGTCGATGCAATGCTTAACAGTGTCGTACGCAACGCCGGCCACTCCACATACATAAACCGTTGAAACGTTGTAAAGTTTAAACTTTTTGCGAGTTTGTACTTCTCTTTAGGGATAGATTCAAAAGCATGCAGTAAGGATCGTGAAGCAAAGGAAGCATTCAGATAGACATGTGCTACCAAGATACCAGTTAATCCATAAAGGTAAGAACCAAAGGAGTGATCAAAAAGATAGATGCCCAGTTGATTGACCCATCCATTACGTCCGAGTATAGATATAAGTCCAAACACGACGATAAGTGTTGGTAAGACCAAAGAAGAAGAGAATAACGCCACAAGTAAAGATCGTCCCTTAAAGTGAGACTGGTGTGCCAGACTCCAGGCTAAAGCTAAACCTACCAATACAGATAGGAGTGTAGATAAAAAAGCTTGGTACAGTGTGAACTGTAGAAGAGAAAATACTCTACTGTCAAGCTGTGTTACAGAGGTATCTTCTTGTGAAAGAAAAAGTATAAAAAACAATAAGAAAGCAAACCCTAGCAATAAGACAGATACAAATCCTCCAGGTAGCAGTGAATGTTTCAATCTTTTTACATCTTGTAACATCTTTATCTTTCCAATGCTCTGAGCCACTCATTGATGATCGATTTTCTATGAGCTTCGACTGTTTTACCATCAAGTAAAATCATTTTAGATGGCTGTGTAAGTGTCTCGAAGGCTTTAGGTAACCCTTTTTTTGTTTTTACAACAGGGTATGCCCAGTTTGCAGTAGGGATGATGTCTGCAAATGTTTCACTATGCATAAAATGTAAAAACTTCTTTGCTAGATCTTTATGTTTAGATGACTTGAGCATGGCTGCAACTTCTATCTGTCCATAATGTCCCTCTTTGAAATGTGCGCTTTTAAAGTTTGTTCTATTTTCATCTATGATGTGATAGGCTGGAGATGTTGTATAAGACAAGACCATATCTGCCTCACCTTTTAAAAATAGTCCATAGGACTCTGACCATCCCTTAGTAATCGTCAATACGTGAGGAGCAAGTCTTTGCCAATACTCTCCTGCTTTCTCTTTATAGATCTCTTTGACCCATAAAAGCAAACTAAGCCCAGGAGTGGATGAGCGAGGGTCTTGGATGACGATTTTAAAATCTTCTGGCATAGAGGCTAGTGCTTCAAAAGAGTTAGGAGGATTTTTCACCTTATTTGTATCATAGACAAAAGCAACATAACTGTAATCATACGGTATAAAATAATCATCTGTGTACGCAATTGGTAAGTCTAAAGTAGAAGTATTTATGTCATGTACTGCAAACAGCCCGGTTTTATTGGCAGCTTGTGCGATGTTGGTATCTAATCCGAGCAAAATATCTGCTTTGGTATTTTTACCTTCAAGCTGAATTTTTCTTAACGCACCTATGGAACTGGACATACCTACAAACTTTACATTGCAATTGTGTTCTTTTTCAAAAGCCTCTTTTATCTTAGGTCCTGGCCCCCAAGAGACAGCAAAAGCATCATAGGTATAAATGGTAAGTGTGGGTTTTTCACTTGAAAAAGCAGTGAGTGTAAGGAGTAATGCAAATAGTAATGTTTTAATCATAAAAGATTATACCCCATAAATACCCTGTCTATTATTACCAACAAGTTTCAGTACAAAAATAGAATCCGGGATCTCTGTAAAAACTGAAAACATCTCTTTTTCCAAGAGTGCCATAATAACCTTATAGTCACCATGAACCTGCGTGCTGAGTTCATTACGAACGACCTCAACACTCTTCTCTTTTTCAAGCTCGGCAATAAAAGCTAAAATAGGCGCTTCAAATTCTTTTTGAAGCGGATACATACTGATGTCTACAGAGATTTCCATCTATAAATCCTTATTAAAAATCGTATGATACAGTCAAACCAACTGTTCTTGGTGCACCGAGTTGGATAAAGACTTCGTCCTCCCAAAGGGGTGGCTTATTGGCAAAATAAAATCCTCTTACTGCATAATCTTCATCTGTAATATTTTTTGCCCATACATTTACAGACCAATTATTCATTGCATAGCTCAAACTTGCATTAAGTAATTTATATGCTTTAGAGATACTATCATGTGTATTAGAGAAGTAATAACTTCCTTTCCCTTCTAAATTAGTTCTAAACATCCAATTTTGATTAAAGCTATAATCAAGCCCTATATTATATTGATATTCTGGAGATTGTGCTGGTGCTCTTCCTTCTAATTCCACAGTATATTCATCAAATTCAGCTTTTAACAATCCTATACTAGAATATAAATGAAGACTGTCATTTGGATAATAATCTAACTGTGATTCTAATCCGTAATAACTACCTTTGGCAGCATTTGAGAGATAGTTTTCAAAACTTTTATCATTCTCACGATAAAGTTTTACTTGTTGATCTTCACGCTTCCCATAGAATATATTTAAACGACTTGTTAATCTATCATTAAAGTGACTTGAATTCAGTCCTGCTTCAAGATTCCACAATGTTTCTGTTTTATATTCCTTTTCTTCTTCACTAAGTAATGTACTTCCATTCACACCACCAGGTTTATACCCTTTGGATAAAGTAATATAAT